>Ga0189291_100075_pt1 | contig 132132 bp, 131 predicted proteins | sample UW1redminimetaG_FD_130331 | JGI IMG/M metagenome (GOLD analysis project Ga0189291, IMG submission 130331) | Marine microbial communities from the Costa Rica Dome - UW179B-red mini metaG | ecosystem: Environmental > Aquatic > Marine > Oceanic > Photic zone | place: Costa Rica: the Eastern...
CGCTTGGTGGCATCGGGCTTGATCATGGAAAAAGTGCGTTCAATCGCCATTTTGGTCTGTCCTGTCATTTTGGTTGTGGTCACGAGACTTGAGCCTGGCAATTGCCTGCGCAAGAAAATCGGTGTGCGAAAATCCGGACTGAAACTGATCCGGCCCGGAGTTGGCGCCTAAATAGCCGCATGCCCGGCCAACCGCAAGGGGCGATAGGCGCACCACGCCCTTCCCCTCGCCGCTCCGGACCGCACAGGCGGCCCGTTCCGGCACCAATCACCATTTCATTGTGGATTTATGACAGGCACGACCAATCCCGGTCCGGGCGCTGTCAGCTCGCGGCCGGAACCGAGCGGCCCAGCCCGTCATGCAGATCAAGGCAGCGGTTGAACCAGTCAGTCACCGCATCACCGTCCTCGAGCAACCTGGCGTTTGAGACCACGCGCACCCATTGCAGCGCGCCGAAGACGATGTAATCGGCAAACAGCGGTGACGATCCACCGATCCAGGGCTGCGATTTCAGCATCACCCGCAATGGCGTCAACTTGGCGGAGAAGCCCTCGATTTCGGCGTCGCGACGTTCGGCAACCTGTTCAAATGTCTTGCCCAGGCGGGCTTCGCGGCTCGGTGTGAAATAGGCCTGATCCTCCGGTGCCAGAATATCGTGGATCTCCTTGAGCGCGATCACATTGAGCGCGGGGTGCAGGGTCGATTGCGACCATGCTTCGACAAAGCGAGCCATGGCCTGCCCGCCGTCTCCGCCAAACAGCGACGGCTTTTCCGGGTAGGTTTCCTCCAGATAGGCGGCGATCAGAAAGCTGTCGGAAATGACCTGGCTGCCATCACGGATCACCGGCACGGTCTTCGACACGCCGCCCTCGACCTCAGGCACCTTGGTGAAGCACACCTGGTTGCGCTCGAACGGCAGCCCCTTGTGGGCCAGCGCCATCGCCGCCTTCCAGCAATGCGGGCTGAAGGGGCGCGCCGGATCCGCGCCGACAAGATCGTGAAGGATGATGGTCATGTGTTGTGCTCTCCTGCCATACGTCAGCAGTGTTGTGACGCAACACCAAACGATTGTCACGGCCTTGCGGTCAACCAACACGCCGCTACCCCCTTGCCATTTACCTCAAACCCGGCCAGAAGCGCGGGCATGCTTACGATTACAGACCTTTCCGCACGCATCGCCGGGCGGCTTTTGATCGACGATGCCTCGCTGGCGCTGCCCGTGGGCATCAAGGCCGGGCTTGTCGGCCCCAATGGCGCCGGCAAATCGACGCTGTTCAGGATCATCACCGGCGAGATGGCGAGCGAGACCGGGCACGTCTCGATTCCGAAGAACACCCGCATCGGCCAGGTGGCGCAGGAAGCTCCATCGGAGGAAACCGCGCTGGTCGAGATCGTGCTGCGCGCCGACATCGAACGCACCAAGCTGATGAAGGAAGCCGAGACGGCGACCAATCCCAACCGCATTGCCGAGATCCACACCCGGCTGGCCGATATCGACGCCCACTCGGCCGAATCCCGCGCGTCGTCCATTCTGGCCGGCCTCGGGTTTGACCAGGAGGCGCAGCAACGTCCGGCATCGAGTTTTTCCGGCGGCTGGCGGATGCGCGTGGCGCTGGCGTCGGTGCTGTTTTCCGAACCGGATCTGCTGCTGCTCGACGAGCCGACCAACTATCTCGACCTTGAAGGCACGCTGTGGCTGGAGGAATATATCCGCCGCTACCCGCACACGGTTCTGATCATCAGCCATGACCGCGACCTGCTCAACACCGCCGCCAACGCCATCGTTCACCTCGACCAGAAGAAGCTGACCTTCTACCGCGGCGGTTTCGACCAGTTCGAACGGCAGAAGGCCGAGCGCGACGAGCACCAGATGAAGGCGCGCGAGAAGAGCCTTGCTGCGCGCAAGCACATGGAAGCCTTTGTCGAACGCTTCCGGGCCAAGGCATCGAAGGCGCGGCAGGCGCAATCGCGTCTGAAGGCACTTGAGAAGATGGGCACGGTCGACGCCGTGGTGGAAAGCAATGTCCGCGGCTTCTCGTTCCCGCGGCCCGACCGCGGCGTCGCCTCGCCGATCATCGCCATCGAGGATGGCTCCGTCGGCTACACGCCGGGCTCGCCGATCCTGACCCGGCTTGATCTCAGGATCGATGCCGACGACCGGATTGCGCTTCTGGGCTCCAACGGCAACGGCAAGTCGACCTTCGCCAAGTTCATCGCCGGGCGCCTGGAAGCCGAGGCAGGCCGGCTGCGGCTGGCGCCACAGCTCAAGACCGGGTTCTTCGCCCAGCACCAGATGGACGATCTGATCCCTGCCGAATCCGCCGTGGCGCATGTGCGCCGGCTGATGCCGGATGCGCAGGAAGCCCGCGTCCGCGCCCGGGTGGCGCAAATGGGGCTGACCGCGGAAAAGATGAACACGCCGGCCAAGGATCTCTCCGGCGGCGAGAAGGCGCGCTTGCTGATGGGGCTGTCGGCATTCGACGCACCCAACCTGATGATCCTCGACGAGCCGACCAACCACCTCGACATCGACAGCCGCGCGGCGCTGATCCGGGCGCTCAACGATTTCCCCGGCGCGGTGATCCTGATTTCCCATGACCGGCACCTGATCGAAGCCACCGTCGACCGGTTGTGGATCGTGCGTGACGGCACGGTGAGCCCGTTCGACGGCGACCTGGAGGATTACCGCCAGGAGGTTGTCGGCAGCGCGAGCCGTGGAAAGAAGAGCTCCGACAACGATGGCGGCTCAAAGGCGGAAAAGCGCAAACAGGCTGCACAGGCCCGAGCCGGGCTCGCGCCGCTGAAGAAAAAGATCAAGGATCTCGAATCCTTAGTCGAAAGACTTAACAAGCAGCTTCAGTCGCTTGATGCCGAGCTGGCTGACCCGGCGCAGTTTGCCGACGCACCTTACAAGATCGCGCAAAAGACCAAGCAGCGCGGCGAGCGGGCGAAAGAACTGGCCAAGGCCGAGGAAGAGTGGCTGGCGCTGACCAGCCAGGTCGAGGACGCAGAGGTGGCGGACTAACCACAGCTCGCGCCGTGATCGCAATGTGTTGATTTCGGACTTTCAGGGTTCCTGCTAAACTCTCCGGCGTCATTGACGACGGAGAGCTGAGGTCCATGGCAAAGAGTGCAGCACCTGCGGCAGCGACAAGGCAGCGTTTTCCGGCAAGCCCGGGTGCGGGCATGGGCACACGAGTGATGACCGGGCTGGCCCCGGTTACAGCTCTCACGCTGGCACTGGCCGGCTGCACCACCGGCAAACCCGGCACGACCAACCGTTCCTATTCCGTCTATGCCGAGACGAAAGCAGGTTTCACCCGCAGTGTCCGTGCCAATGCGCCGCGCAGCGGCCGTGCCTTCGGCCTGGTCGAGATCACATTTCACCCGGATTACAGCCTGGCCACGGACGACAAGGGCTGCCGCGCGTCGGTTGGCAGCGTCGGCCTGGAACTGGTGATCCTGTTGCCCAAATGGCGAGACGGAAAACCGGTTCCCGGCTCGCTCAAACGACAGTGGACACGGTTTGAGCAGACTGTCCGCAACCACGAAATGGCCCATATCCGGATTGCCCGGGCCTATGCGGCACGGATGCGCAAATCCATCGCAGCGCTACGTTCCAGCACCGGCTGCAATCAACTGGCAGGCCTGATCAAGAAACGGATCGGTCAAATCAAGGCACAGCACCTGCGCGCCCACGAACGCTTTGATCTACGCGAGCGAAAGCGCCTGAAGCGGTTGCTCTAATTCGCCTTGCAAGGATTTCGACATCCCAACAAGCGGGCCACGGACAATTGCGCTCTGCCTACCGCAAGCCGGATTGGTAGCTCAAATATTAACAGGCACCTCTAAATCATACCTCGATAATTCGCAATTTTAACATGGCGCTTCGTTAACCTTTCAGCAAAGGATTTTTGCGAAGTATGATTTCGAACTGTCGCATGATGCGCCGAACAAAATGCATCCACACACTCGAAGTCGCTCGAAAGCGGGATGGCTGACGCAACGAGCCAAACAGTTCTTTGTCTAAGTTTCAAGGGAACTCCCCAAATGAGCCTGACCAACATCATTGCCTCCGACGAAAAGAACATTGTTCACGCATTGAAAAAATCCCTCGCCGTGATCGAATTCGACATGGCAGGTAATATCCTCAACGCCAATGAAGGCTTCTGCAAGGCGATTGGCTACGAGCTGTCGGAGATCAAGGGCAAGCATCACCGCATCTTTGTCGATCCGGCAGAAGCGGCATCCCCGGCCTATACCGAGTTCTGGAAGAAGCTTGGCCGCGGTGAATTCGACCAGGCACGCTACAAGCGCATCGGCAAGGGCGGCAAGGAAATCTGGATCGAGGCGAGCTACAATCCTGTGCTTCGTGGCGGCAAGCCGTACAAGGTTATCAAGTTCGCGACCGACATCACGGCCCAGAAAATGAAATCGGCCGAAGACGCCGGCAAGATTGCCGCCATCTCCCGGGCCCAGGCAATGATCGAGTTCGAACTGGACGGCACGATCATCACCGCCAACGAGAACTTTCTCAGCACGCTCGGCTACAGCCTTCCCGAAATCAAGGGCAAGCATCACCGGATGTTCTGCGAACCATCCTATACGCAGAGCCCGGAATATGCCGGCTTCTGGAAAAAGCTGGGCACCGGCGAATTCATCTCCGATGAATTCCTGCGTCTCGGCAAAGGCGGAAAGCGCGTCCACATCCAGGCGTCGTACAACCCGATTTTCGACGCTGACGGCCGTGTGTTCAAGATCGTCAAGTTCGCAACCGACGTGACCCAGCGGGTCAGCAACGTCAATTCGCTCTCCGACGGGCTTGCCCGCATGGCCGAAGGCGATCTCACGATCAACATCACCGAACCCTACCGTGAAGATCTGGATCCGTTGCGGGTCAACTTCAACAAGGCGATCAAGAGCCTTTGCGATGCTATGCAGTCGGTGTCCGAAAATGCGCGGGCGATTTCCAACGGCTCGGAAGAAATCCGCTCTTCGGCCGACGATCTTTCCAAACGCACCGAGAACCAGGCCGCGTCGGTTGAAGAAACAGCTGCTGCGCTCGAGGAAATCACCAAGACTGTCGCCGCCTCAAGCCAGCGCGCCGAAGAAGCCGGCCAACTGGTGTCGAAGACCAAGCAGGACGCCGAGAAGTCCGGCCAGGTCGTCGACAAGGCCGTGGTCGCCATGGCGGAGATCGAGAACTCGTCGAAGGCAATCACCAACATCATCGATGTCATCGACGACATCGCCTTCCAGACCAACCTGCTGGCGCTGAACGCCGGTGTGGAAGCCGCCCGTGCCGGTGAAGCTGGCCGCGGTTTTGCGGTCGTGGCCCAGGAAGTGCGTGAACTCGCCCAGCGGACCGCAACTGCCGCCAAGGAGATCAAGGGCTTGATCACCGCGTCCGGCGAACAGGTCAAGAGCGGCGTGTCGCTGGTCGGCGAGACCGGCAAGTCGCTCGTGGCCATTGTCGAGCAGGTCAAGCAGATCAACTCCAATGTCGAAGCCATCGTTACCGGATCGCGCGAACAGTCGACCGGCCTGAACGAGATCAACATGGCCGTCAACACCATGGACCAGGGCACCCAGCAGAACGCCGCCATGGTCGAGGAATCGACGGCTGCAAGCCACAACCTGGCCCAGGAAGCGGCGTCGCTGTTCCAGTTGCTGTCGCGGTTCAAGACCGGAACGGCATCCAGCCAGAGCGCCAGGGTCGCCTCAAGCGGACACGCAGTCCCCGCGGCCGCGAGAGCTGCCGCACGACCAGCTCCAGCCCGTCAGCAGGCTGCCTACAACGGCAATGCCGCGGTCGACATGGCTGAGTGGGAAGAATTCTAAGCAGGACTGCAAGGTCCCCAGGAAAAATTCCTGCAATGAGCAGACCCCCGGATTGTCATCCGGGGGTCTTTTTTTGGCGGCAAACTGGATAAGCCTGAACCGCAACCCATACAATCCGGCGCGACAGGGCACGTAAGCGGACAATATTGGCGAACAAGGCCGCTCCTCCCCTCCGCTCGGGGTGCACCACCGGGCCGGCCAAGGCGGTCGCTCGTGTTGACACATATCAAGCCTTGGGCTTGGCTTGAATGCTAAGGGACTCCAGCCAACGGGAATTCCACATGACGCCTTCCAAAACCGACATCGAGACAATCGTTAAAACAGCGGACAACCGCTCGCCTGTGAAGCGCTGGCTGGTCTGGATCGTGCTGTTTGCCGTAGCCGGTTCCGGGCTCTGGTACTGGCTGGGCGCGGCTTCGCAACAAAAGCTGCCACTCTATGTCACCGAGTCCGTGGTGCGGACCGACATCATTGTTCAGGTCACGGCGACCGGCACGGTGGAACCGACCAACAAGGTCGAGATCTCAAGCGAACTTTCCGGCACCGTCCGCTCGGTCGAAGCCGATTACAACGACCTCGTCACCAAGGGCCAGATCCTGGCGCGGCTCGATACCGACAAGCTGGAGGCGAATGTCGAGCTCAGCCGGGCCTCACTGACCGCCACCCAGGCGCGGCTGGCAGAGGCAACCGCAACCCGCAACGAAATGAACGACAATTATGACCGTGCGGTGCTGCTTGAGCAGAAGCACGTTACCACACTGGAAGGCTTGCTGAAGGCCAAGGCGGCGCGCGACCGGGCGGAGGCGGCGCTGATAAGCGCCCAGGCCGACATTCGGGTTTCCGAAGCCAATCTGAAGATCAACGAGGCCAATCTGGCCAAGGCCTGCATCTGTTCCTCGATCAACGGCGTCGTGCTTGAACGCAATGTCGAGGTCGGCCAGATCGTCGCCTCGTCGCTGCAAGCGCCGGTGCTCTTCACCCTCGCCGCGGATCTCAAGAACATGGAACTGCGGGTCGATATCGACGAGGCCGATATCGGCAAGGTGAAGGTCGGCAACGAGGCGGTCTTTACGGTCGAGGCCTATCAGGGCCGCACATTTCCCGCCGTCATCTCGGAGTTGCGGTTTGCACCGAAAACGGTCGATGGCGTGGTCACCTACGAAGCGATCCTGTCGATCGACAATGCGGAGCTGCTGCTGCGGCCCGGCATGACGGCAACGGCCGACATCAAGGTTGCAGAGATCAGGGATACGCTGGCGATCGCCAACGCTGCACTTCGCTTCGCCCCGCCCGCGGACGAGGAAAGAAGCGGCGGAACCGGCCTGCTCGGAATGCTGTTCAGGAATGCACCCGACCGGACCCCCTCCCCGACGGCAACACTCGGCGCCGACGGACGCCGCAGGATTTGGGCGCTTCGCGACGGGCAAGCCACCGCGGTCGACATCCTGCCGGGCGAAACCGACGGTTCGAAGACGGAAATCCGGGAAGGCGAGATAGCCGAGGGCGATCTGGTGATAACCGATCTAACGCCGGAATGAGCGTCGCGCAGGCGCCGGCCTCCCGACCGCTGATCCGACTTGAAGGCATCACCAAGATCTACGGAACCGGCGATGCGGAAGTCCGGGCCCTGCAGGGCATCGACCTCGACATCATGGGCGGCGAGTTCGTCGCCATCATGGGCCCCAGCGGCTCAGGCAAGTCGACGGCCATGAACATTCTGGGATTTCTCGACAAACCAACGAGCGGCAAATACCTGTTCGGCGGCGCGGAAGTGGATCACCTCGGTCGCGACCAGCTGGCGCTGTTGCGCAGGAATTTCCTCGGCTTCGTCTTCCAGGGCTACAATCTGCTGGCCCGCACATCGGCACTGGACAATGTCGAACTGCCGCTGATCTACCAGGGCATGAGCCGGGTCGAACGCCGGCGGCTGGCCCATGAGGCGCTGGAGAAAGTCGGTCTGAAGGGCCGTGAACACCATGCGCCCTCCCAACTTTCCGGCGGCCAGCAACAACGCGTGGCCATCGCCCGCGCCATTGTCACCAATCCGGATGTGATCCTGGCAGATGAACCCACGGGCAATCTGGACTCCGCGCGCAGCCAGGAAATCATGGAACTGCTGAGCGAGCTCAACCGCAACGACGGCATCACCATCCTGATGGTGACCCATGAGCCGGACATGGCAGCCTATGCCGACCGGCTGGTGCATTTTGTCGACGGGCGGATCGAAACCGACACAAACAACAAAAAGGTGACGGGCAATGCTCTATGAAGCGGTGCGCCTCGCCTTGCAGGCCATTTTGCGGAACGCGTTCCGGTCTTTCCTGACCGTTCTGGGCATCGTCATCGGTGTTGCAGCGGTCATCGCCATGGTCACCGTCGGGCAAGGATCGACCGACCAGGTGGAAGCCGATGTCGCCACGCTGGGGACGAACCTGCTGATGATCCGGCCCGGACAGCCGTCGCAGGGACCGGGATCGGGCGCCGGCGGCGGCACCGCGGCAGCCCTGACGCTGAAGGATGTCGACGCGATCGAGGAACAGATCGCCAGCGTCGCGGTGGCGACGCCGACCAATTCGCGGATGATGACGGCGATCTACGGCAATGTGAACTATTCAACCACGGTGACCGGCACCGACAATCGCTACCTGACAGCGCGGAACTGGGACGTTGTCAGCGGTCGGTCGTTTTACGAAAGCGAACAGAGAACCGGGACCGCGGCCTGCATCCTCGGTGACACCGTACGCAGGAAGCTGTTCGGCAATGGCGATCCGATCGGCGCCAGCATAAGGCTGAAGCAGATTTCCTGCCGGGTCGTCGGCACTCTGGGTGTGCTGGGCGCATCGAGTTTCGGCAGCGACCAGGACGATATCGTGCTGATCCCGGTCCGGGCGTTTCTGCGGCGCATCTCCGGCAATCAGGATGTCGCGATGATCCTTGCCTCGATCAAGAACGGGATTTCCACCGACAAGGCGAAATCCGACATCGAACGGCTGATGCGCGAGCGGCGGCGCATCGGCCCCTTCGAAGAGGATGATTTCAATGTCTTCGACATGAAGCAGATCACCTCGATGCTGACCGGCATCACCAGCGTACTGACCGGGCTGCTCTCCGCGGTTGCCGCGGTAAGCCTTCTCGTCGGCGGCATCGGCATCATGAACATCATGCTGGTGTCGGTGACGGAGCGGACCCGCGAAATCGGCATCCGGCTGGCGGTGGGCGCCACCGAGGGCCAGGTGCTGCTTCAATTCCTCGTCGAGGCCATCGTGCTGTCGCTGATCGGGGGACTGATCGGCATCCTGCTGGGATTGTCACTGGGGCTGCTCGGTTCGCGGCTGCTGTCGATCCCGTTCGCACCGGACGCGACCATCGTGCTGGCGGCCTTCCTGTTTTCCGCGCTGGTCGGCATCGTCTTCGGCTATTTCCCGGCCAGGCGGGCGGCGCGGATGGATCCGATCGAGGCTCTGCGCCATCAATAGCTGGTCCGCCGTGAGGCGGTCGCCAGTCCGGCGCGACGCGCTCTGCTACGCCTTCTTTTCCCAGCGGCGATCAGGTGTCTGCTGCCAGTAGGTCAGCGAATGGCCACCCGACTTGAGCACCTTCCACTGCGCCCTCGCCGCTTCAAGCTGGGTCTGGTCATGGCCGTCAAACATCATCACCAGGCGCTCGACGCCTTCCAACGCAGGAACATCCGCACCATCGGCGACAAAACGGACGGTCGCGCCATTGGCAGCCTCGGAACCAAGTGTCAGAAGCACCGGCTGGCGCTCGGCATGCGCTGCCTGCTCCCCGCCATGCGGCAGGAAGCTGTCCTCGCGGAAGGTCCACAGATGGGCATCGAGCGCCGCACAGCGTTCCTCGCTGCTCAGATGGATCGACACCCGCCAGCCGCGATCAAGGCTTTTCTCCAGCAGCGGCGGCAACGCCTCTTCAAGCCGGGATTCGGTCAGATGATAAAACAGCACCTCGGCCATAAGGCGACCTACCCCTCGTAGTTGGCGCGCACCAACTCATCGAGCAGCCGGACGCCGAAGCCCGATGCCCAGGATTGATTGATGTCGGTGGCGGGCGAGCCCATGGCGGTGCCGGCGATATCAAGATGCGCCCAGGGCGTATCGCCGACGAACCGCTTGAGGAACTGCGCAGCGGTGATCGAACCGGCATAGCGGCCGCCGGTGTTTTTCATGTCGGCGAACTTGGAATCGATCATCTTGTCGTACTCGGCGGCAAGCGGCAGACGCCAGACCCGCTCCTGGGTTGTCTCGCCGGCCTTGGTCAGGGCCTGGGACAGCTCGTCATTGTTGGAAAACAATCCGGCATGGTGCTGACCGAGCGCCACCATCACGGCACCGGTAAGTGTCGCAAGATTGATCATCACAGCCGGCTTGAAACGCTCCTGGCAATAGGTCAGCGCATCGCACAGCACCAGTCGCCCTTCCGCATCTGTGTTAATGATTTCAATGGTTTGACCTGACATCGAGCGAACAATATCGCCAGGGCGCTGAGCCGCACCATCGGGCATGTTCTCGACCAGGCCGATGATGCCGATGGCGTTGACCTTGGCCTTGCGGGCGGCGAGCGTGTGCATCAGCCCGGTGACCGCGGCGGCACCCCCCATGTCGCCCTTCATGTCTTCCATGCCGGCGGCGGGCTTGATGGAAATGCCGCCGGTGTCGAACACCACACCCTTGCCGACAAAGGCCACCGGCTTGTCCTTGGCCTTGCCACCGTGCCAACTCATGATGGCCAGGCGCGGCGGCCGCACAGACCCGAGCGAGACGCCGAGCAGCGCCTCCATCTTGAGCTTCTTCATTTCCTTCTCGGTGAGGATCTCGATCTCGACACCGAGTGCCTCAAGCTGCTTGGCGCGGGCGGCGAATTCCACCGGGCCGAGCACGTTGGCGGGTTCATTGACCAGATTGCGGGCCAGGCTCACGCCATCGGCAACGGCCTGACGGCTGGCGAAGGCTTTCTTGCAGCCGGCGGCGTCCTCATGCTGGAAGACCACGGTCAGCTTGCGGGAGCCGTTCTCGTCATCTTCGGATTTCCTGGTCTTGTAGATGTCGAAGGAGTAGGAGCGCATCAACAGCCCGAGCGCCATATCGGCTGCAGCCTCGACAGACGCCGCTGCCGTATCGCCCAAAAGCACGGTCACCTTTTCCGCCTTGCGGACAAGCGTGAACATCTTGCCGCCTACCCGCATCCAGTCATGCGGGGTCAGCTTTTCCGGCTCCCCTGTCCCGACCAGCGCGATCCGATCGGCAGGCGCGTCGACGGGCGCGATGATATCGGCGGTTGAAAACGTCTTCCCGGCAAAGCCCGAAACCTTGACCGCCTTGTCGAGTTGACCGGCAGGGTCAACACTGCGCGCGGCGGCAGAGACTGGCTCGGCCAGCGAGCCCACGGCGACAACCAGTCCTCCAGTGATTTTCGGGGCTTTGGAAAAACTGATTTCAATGCTCATCGACATGACGGCTCCAATGGATCTACGTGATTTGCGTGGCTGGCGATCTTCGCGTTTTCGCCGAAGAAGGCAAGAGCTAGCGACCGTATCAGGCCGCTATTGCCTGTTTGCGCAAAACGGACCCGGAATACGTCGAAAATTAGACACCTGCCAGGATCAGCTGTTAGCCTGTCGATCAGACCCGGACCAGAAGCAGAAAGGCGATATGGTATTTGCGAGACACTGCCGCAATAAACGGTTAACCGCGTTTGTTTGCCACACATTATCCAATTTGCGATTTGATAAGGCCGGTGCATGGTCGGAATGGTCGAACCGGGACACTTACCTGCCGAATGAATCACGGTTCCGTTCGGCCTGCTCCGGAAAGGCGCAATGAAGCAGATTGAGCGATACATATTCCGCCGCATGAGCTTGCTGACCTTCTGGTCCCTCTCGGCGGTCACCTTGCTGGTGATGACCACGCAGGTGCTGATACGTGTCGACGTGCTGACGACGACCGGCCAGGCGCTGAGCGCCTTCCTGATGCTGGCCGCCACCCTGATCCCCTCGGTGCTGTCTATCGTGGCGCCGTTTGCCCTGCTGATCGGTGTCAGCCAGGTGCTCTCAGGCATGAATTCCGACAGCGAGCTGGTGGTTGTGGAAGCCGCCGGAGTGCCTCCCGCTACCATTCTCAAGCCGGTACTGCTGTTGTCGGCTTCGATTTCATTGATGGTGCTTGTGGTCAGCAATTTCGTCGAGCCCTGGTCGAACCACAAGCTTTACGACGTCTTGGCCCAGGCGCAGTCTGACCTGTTTTCGGTGGCGGTGCGCTCCGGCACCTTCATGCAGCTTGAAGACGGGCTTTACGTGCAGGTCAACGAAAAGCTCCCGGGCGGCGAGCTGGGCGGCATATTCCTGTCCGACAACCGTACCGAAGGCAACGAGACCATCTATTATGCGCGCAGCGGCGTTGTCAGGAAATCCGAAGAGACCGGCACCAACATCCTCTATCTTGTCGATGGTGAACTGCAGCAGCGCAACCTTTCCAACGACCAGATCTCGATTGTCACGTTCTCGTCCTACGCGCTCGACATGGCAGCCTTCGTTCCCGCCAGCAGAGCGGCTGCGCGCCGGCCGAAGGAGCAATCGACCTACTACCTGCTCAACCCGGACAAGGACGACTATTATCGCAAACACCTGAATTACGTCATAAAACAGGAACTGGTGCAGCGGTTTTCCTCGTGGATGTATCCTTTGGCCTTTGGCCTTGTGGCGTTTTCATTTCTCGGCAAGGCCCGCTCGAACCGGCACGAACAGTTTCAGAACGGCGCTCTTGTTGGCGCCATTGCCCTGGGCGCACGGGGGTTCGGCTTCTACAGCAATGAGGAGGCGGGCTCCAGCTTCATCATGGAGCTGCTGTCCTACATGGTTCCGGCCACCATCATGATCGTGTTCGGGTTCCTGGCGCTGACCGGCAGGACCCTGTCGATGCCGAAAGCCTGGGCCCGGTGGAACGACCATCTGGTCGAGATGATCGCCGCCCGGCTCAAGCACCTGCAACGCGGGCGCGGCAGCGCAGATGAAGGTCACTCGACATGAGCGTTCTGGCCCCCACCCTGTCGCGCTACTTTTTCCGGCGCTACGTCAAAACCTTCCTGACCTACTGCCTCGGGATCCTTTTGGTGATCCTGATGGTTGATTTCAACGAGTCAGGCCGCCGGCTTTCGGTTGCGGAGAATTATACCATTTCGCTCGGACTGCTGATTTCAGCGCTTCGGGTCCCGACAGTGCTGCAGACAGTGATCCCGTTCGTGGTGCTGATCGCCACGATCGCCACGCTTTTGCAGCTCAACCGCAAATACGAGCTGGTGGTGACACGGGCGGCCGGCATTTCGGCCTGGCAGTTTCTTGCGCCGTTCATCATCGCAAATCTCCTGATCGGGGCCCTGTCGATAACCGCACTGAACACATTCGCGGCCAAATCCATGCAGCTGGCGGAGGATATTGTCGTCGAGCAGAACCTGGGCAGCGGGCGGCCGACGGACAATGCACCCTGGCTCCGGCAGCGAACCAAGGAAGGCGACACGGTCCTGGGGGCCCGCGCCAGCTCGGAAGGCGGCACCAAACTGTCTGGCGCAACCTTCTTCCTGTTTGATGAAAACCAGCGAATCAAGGAACGCCTGGAAGCGGAATCGGCCAGGCTTGGAGATGGCGTATGGGAGCTTGAAAACGTGAAGAAAATTCGCGGATCGGAGCCGGTCGAGCGCCTGGAAACGGCAACCGTTCCAACCAGCCTTAAAGCTGAATTCGTTGGCGAATCACTGACTTCGCCAGAAACCGTGCCGTTTTTCGAGCTGCGCGGGAAAATTGCCACAGCCAGGTCATTCGGCCTTTCGGCGACCAGTTACGAGATGCAGTTCCACCGTTTGGTGGCTCAACCGGCACTTTTGGCCGCGATGACATTGATAGCGGCCATGGTGTCATTGAGATTTGTTCGCTTCGGACAGTCTTTAACTGTGGTTCTGGGTGGAATCCTGGCGGGCTTCGTGCTTTATGTCGTTTCCGAGTTGATACAGGCGTTTGCCAATGCCGGGACCATACCGCCTATCGTGGCGGCCTGGCTTCCGGTTTTGGTCGCTTCGGCATTGGGGACAACAGTGCTTCTCCACAAGGAGGACGGATAGTGGCGGGTGTGCGCCGGTCTAGAGTTCATGCGTTCGCTGGCGCCTTGTGCGCCGGTGTGGCCTTTTGCACCATTTTTGCCTTTGCTGCCCCGGAAGCCGCTGCCCAGATCGTAGCGCCGGGCGGCGTCAGCGTGCCCCAAGACCAGAAGATGCTGCTGGCTGCCGACGAGTTGATCTACAACAACGATACAGGTGTCGTTGTTGCGAGCGGCGGCGTGCAGATCGATTACGGAAACTACAAGCTGGTTGCTGACCGCGTCGAATACGACCAGAACAGCGGCCGGATGCAGGCGTTCGGTTCGGTTGAAATGATCGAGCCGAGCGGCAACCGGATTTACGCCGACAATCTCGACGTGACCGACGATTTCGCCGACGGCTTTGTCAACGCGCTGCGCATCGAGACGCCGGACAATACCCGTATTGCGGCCGAAAGCGCGGAACGCGGCGAAGGCCAGACCACGTTCAACAATGGCGTCTATACGGCCTGCGAGCCGTGCAAGGACAATCCCGACAGGGCGCCGTTCTGGCAAGTCAAGGCCAAGCGGGTGATCCAGAACGGTGAGACCCAGACGATCCGGCTGGAGCGGGCAACATTCGAGCTGTTCGGCATGCCGATTGCCTACCTGCCCTATCTCGAGATTCCCGACCATGACAAGAAGCGCAAGACCGGCTTCCTGACACCGAGCTATGTGACTGCCGACAGACTTGGCAGCGGAGTCACGGTACCATTCTACGTGGCAATTTCGCCTTACATGGATGCGACGTTCACCGGCACCTACTACTCCAGACAGGGATTTCTCGGCGAACTCGAATTCCGTCAGAATTTCGCTGATGGCGAACATGTGCTGCGCATGGCCGGCATATCCCAGAGCACTCCCGACGCATTTGTTGCCAATACGTCTGACGCGCTGGTGACAAGACGCGGCATGATTGAAACGCGCGGAGAATTCCGGATCAATCCCCGCTGGACGTTTGGCTGGAATGCCATGTTCCAGACCGACAACAACTTTTCGCGCACCTACGGGATTGAGGGCTACGGCGGCAGCACCGTCAAATCCGAGACCTATCTGACCGGCCTGTCGAGCCGCAGCTATTTCGACCTTCGCGCCTATCGTTTTGATATTCAGAACGCGGACGAAACCAACAGGGCGGAGAGGCGCCAGGCCGTCGTCCACCCCTCGCTTGATTACAGCAGGACCTTTTCCGATCCGGTCGCCGGAGGGGAACTGGGGCTCACCGTCAACGGCTACTCGCTGTCGCGCCAGGACGACGAAATCAAAAGGCGCACCGGGCTTGCGACAACCGATCCGCTGAATGCTGATCGCTACAAGGGGTTCGCAGGCGCGAACTCGCGTGTGAGCACGGAACTCGAATGGCGGCGGAGCTTTACCGCCATGAACGGTTTGCGGCTAACCCCCATCCTGGCCGCACGTGGTGATGTCAATTCGGTCGACGTCGACACTGCACCGGTTGACTATGACGGCACCTTCGCCGGCAACGGTTCGCACGTGCGCGGCATGGTGACCGCCGGCCTCGAGGCCAGTTACCCGGTGCTGTTCACCGCGCCCGGATCAAACCATGTGATCGAACCGATCGCGCAGGTCTTTGTCCGCCCCGACGAACGCCTGGCCGGCGGCATTCCCAACGAGGACGCACAGAGCTTCGTCTTCGACACGACGTCGCTGTTCGAGCGAGACAAGTTTACCGGCTTCGACAGAACCGAAGGCGGTACGCGGGTCAATGCCGGCCTTCGGTACACCGGCACGTTCGACAATGGGATCGAGACACAGGCCGCGTTTGGCCAATCCTATCATCTGGCCGGCCTCAATTCATTCGCCGCTCCGGACCTGTCGCAGGCAACGCGGAATTCCGGGCTTGAGGATGACGTATCGGATTTCGTGGGCTCGGCAGGCTTCTCGTATAACGGCTTTTCGCTGGCCTCGTCGGCCCGTTTCGACAGGAATGATTTCCGCCGCGAACGCACGGATGTGCGCGCAAGCCTCAACACCGGGCCGCTGAACACTTCGCTGACCTACAGCGAGATCAAGGCCCCTCGTCCGTTGGTCGCCGGAGACGAAAACCGTCGCGAAGTCACCGGCGCCGCAACTCTGAAGTTCCATGACTACTGGAGTGTCGCGGCCTCGGCCAGGTACGATCTTATCGACCGCAAATTCAACAAGAGAGCTTTCGGCCTTCTGTACGAAGACGAGTGTTTTGCATTTGCTTTCGCCTATGAACACACCCGCGACGATGCAGACACCGTGGCCAAGGACTGGAAAATTGGCGCCAGGTTGAGTTTCCGCACCCTGGGCGGTCTCGATACAGGTGGCGTAGCAAGCCCTCTGCTGAAACCGAGTTTCTAAGGCCATTCGGACAAAACAATACCGGTCATACCGTTTGCGCCTCGTTTTCGCCGCATGAAATGGGCATTTACCGGCGATCCCGTATCTGTAAGATTGGCTACATCGGGGCCGACCGGACAAAAGGACTTGAAGGCATGAACTTTCCCGCGATCTTCCGCTTCACCGGCCTGCTGCTCGTCGCCGCTCTGGCGCTGCCTTTCTCGCTTGCGTCAGCACCCGCGGCCCGCGCCGCCAGTGAGATCAAGATCATCGTCAACAATCAGGCGATCACCAGCGTCGACATCGCGCGCCGGGTTGCGTTCCTCAGACTGCAGCGCACAGGCGGAAACCTGGGCAGCAAAGCCCGCGAACAGCTGACCGAGGAAGCCCTGAAAACCCAGGAAGCCGTGCGGATTCGCGCGCTTGCGTCCGACGCCCAGGTCGATGCTTCGTTCGAGCGGTTTGCCGCCTCCAACAAGCTGTCGACCAAACAGCTCACCCAGATCCTCAACCAGTCCGGCGTAACACCGCAGCACTTCAAGAACTACATCCGGGTCCAGATGAGCTGGGGACGCGTTGTCCAGGCGCTCACCGGCAGCAGCGGCGGCATGTCGACCCAGGATCTTGTCTCGAAGATGCTCGAACGCGGTTCCGACAAGCCGTCGACCACCGAGTACATCCTTCAGCAGGTCATTTTCGTCGTCCCGGCGAGCAAGCGCTCCAAGTCCCTGCTCAACGCCCGCAAGCGCGAAGCCGACCAGCTGCGTGGCCGCTACGAGGGCTGCGACAATGCCGCCTCGGTCATCACCGGTCTGCGCGATGTCACCTTGCGCCAGCTCGGCCGCATCATGCAGCCGCAATTGCCGCCGGAGTGGAAGCCGCTGATCGAAAAGACCAAGACCGGCTCGGCAACGCCCGCACGGATTACCGATCGCGGGGTGGAATTCATTGTCATATGCTCGGCCAAGACCGTTTCCGACGACAAGGCCGCAGAGCTGGTGTTCCGCTCCGAAAGTGACGATGCAGGTGAAAGCGAGGCAGCGAAGAAGCACCTCGCAGAGCTGCGCAAGCGCGCCGTCATCGCCAACAAGTAAGGAAGTGCCCGCATGCCCGGGAATCGCCGCGCACTGGCCCTGACCATGGGCGACCCTGCCGGCATTGGCCCGGATTTGGCGCTGGCCGCCTGGAGCAACCGGGAAGCGCTCGGTCTGCCTGCGTTCCTCGCGATTGCGGACCCGGCAATGCTGGTTGCCCGGGCCGATCTGCTTGACCTGGACGTTCCCATCGTCGAGGCCTCGGCAGAGACTGCGGCGGCAAGCTTCAACACCGCCCTGCCCGTGCTGCCGGTCTCGCTGGCCACGCCCGCGCATCCCGGCAAGCCCGATCCGGCCAATGCCGAAGCCATCATCGAAGCCATCCGGCTCGGCGTCGAGCTGACCATGGCCTCCCGCACCCGCGCCGTGGTGACCAATCCGATCGCCAAATCCGTGCTTTATGCCTCAGGCTTCGGCTTTCCCGGACACACCGAGTACCTGGCGCACCTGGCGAGCGAATCCACAGGCGATGCCGTGACGCCGGTTATGCTGCTTGCGGGGCCGCAGTTGCGGGTTGCCCCGGTGACCATTCATATCCCGCTCAGACAAGTGCCTGACGCACTGACGACCCGGTCGATTGTGGAAACCGCGCAGATCATCGCCCGTGATCTCGGATCCCGTTTCGGCGTCAGCAAACCGCGTATCGCGGTGTCCGGCCTCAATCCCCATGCCGGCGAGGACGGTGCGCTGGGCAGCGAGGAGGCCGACATCATCGCCCCGGCGATCGCCGAGTTGCAGGCCGGGGGCATCAATGCGTTCGGGCCGCTCCCGGCCGACACCATGTTTCATGCCGAAGCGCGAGCAACTTATGATGCTGCAGTCTGCATGTATCATGACCAGGCGCTGATCCCGGCCAAGACGCTTGGCTTCCACGATTCGGTCAATGTCACGCTTGGCCTGCCCTTTATCCGCACTTCGCCCGACCACGGCACCGCGTTTTCGCTGGCCGGGACGGGCAAAGCCCGTTCAGACAGTCTTGTCGCGGCGCTGAAGCTTGCCTCCAAGATGGCAAACACCGAAGCGGAAACCAGAATTCTTCACGCATTGAGCAGGGTATAATGGCGACAACACCTGATGGCTTGCCGCCGCTGCGCGACATCGTCGCCACGCACGGACTGGCCCCGAAAAAAGCGCTTGGGCAGAACTTCCTGTTCGATCTCAACCTGACGGCAAAGATTGCCCGCTCGGCCGGACCGCTCGAGGGTTTTACCGTATTTGAAATCGGCCCCGGCCCGGGAGGCCTGACGCGGGCCTTGCTGGCGCAGGGTGCATCCCGCGTGGTTGCGGTCGAGCGCGACCCGCGCTGCCTGCCGATCCTTGCCGAGATCTCCGAGCGCTATCCCGGCCGGCTCGAGGTGGTGGAGGGCGACGCGCTGAAGGTGGATCTGGCGGCGCTTGCCGGCGGCACCCCGGCCAAGATCGTCGCCAACCTGCCCTACAACGTCGGCACGCAATTGCTGATTAACTGGCTGACTGCCGACCCGGAGCACCCGTTTTGGACCTCGATGACGCTGATGTTCCAGAAGGAAGTCGGCCAGCGGATCGTGGCAGTTCCCGGATCAAACCATTACGGCCGTCTCGGCGTGCTGGCCGGGTGGCTGGCGCACAGCGAGGTCCTGTTCGACGTGCCGCCGCAGGCGTTCACGCCGCCGCCCAAGGTTACGTCCAGCGTGGTCCAGCTCGAGCCCTTGACCGAGCGGCTGCCCTGCGAGCTCGACAAGCTCGAGCGCGTCACCCAGGCCGCCTTCGGCCAACGCCGCAAGATGCTGCGCCAGAGCCTGAAATCGCTGGGCGGCGAGACGCTGCTGGCCAAGGTCGGTATCGACCCCCAACGCCGCGCCGAAACGCTCAGCGTGGAAGAATTCTGCGCGCTGGCCGAGGCCATCCGGACACCGGCCTGACGGCCATCGGGAGAGCACGCTGATGAAGACAATCGGCATCCTGGGCGGCATGAGCTGGGAAAGCACAGTCACCTACTATCAGCTTCTCAACCGCATGGTGCGGGAACGGCTCGGCGGGCTGCACTCGGCGGACATCCTGATGCGTTCGTTCGATTTCGCGCCCATCGCAGATCTCCAGGCCTCAGGCGACTGGGAGAGCGCCAACCGGCTGCTGATCGACAGCGCACGGGCGCTTGAGACCGCGGGCGCCGAGTGCCTGCTTATTGCGACCAACACGATGCATATCGGCGCCGACGAGATCCAGGCGGCGCTCTCGATCCCGCTGCTGCACATCGCCGATGTCACGGCGCAGGCGATCAAGGCGCGCGGCTCAACCGCGCCTTTGCTGCTCGCCACGCGCTTTACCATGGAAGGTGCGTTTTACGTCGGGCGGATGCGCGACCGCCACGGCATCTCGGTGCATGTGCCGGAAAAGCACGAGCGGGATACGGTGCACACCATCATCTATGAAGAGCTCTGCCAGGGCGTTGTCAGCCCCGCATCGCGCGCCCGGTATCTCGGCATTATCGAGGCGGCCAAGGCCCGCGGCGCCGACGGCGTCATCTTCGGCTGCACGGAAGTGGGGCTGCTGCTGAGTCCGGACGACATCGATCTACCGGCGTTCGACACAACAGAGCTTCATGCGCGCGCCGCAGTGGAATTCGCAATCTCCGACGGAGGTTGAGGGCCTTTCCCGAACCCGGCAACGAGCGCCGGTCAGCCTTCCAGCAGATCCTTGACGAAGTCGAACAGGCCGGGACGGCGGTCGCGGCGCAGACGTTCCGCCTGGACAATGGCGCGGACTGCCGAATAGGCTCGGTCGAGATCGTCGTTGACCACGACATAATCATATTCGCGCCAGTGCTCGATTTCGGACCGCGCATTGGCGAGCCGCTGTTCGATCACGTCGTCGGCGTCTTCGGCGCGGCGCTGCAGCCGGGCCCGCAATTCAGCCATCGACGGCGGCAGGATGAAGATCGACACCACATCGGCGCTCATCTTTTCCTGCAATTGCTGGGCGCCCTGCCAGTCGATATCGAACAGCATGTCGCGGCCTTCGGCCATTGCCTCCTCGGCAGCCTCGCGCGGCGTGCCGTAGCAATTGCCATGCACTTCCGCCCATTCCAGCAACGCCTCGGAATCGCGCATGCGCTCGAATTCGCGCAGCGACTTGAAATGGTAGTGGACGCCTTCGATTTCACTGCCGCGGCGCGGCCGTGTGGTGACGCTGACCGACAGGCTGAGCCCTGCGTCATGCTCCAGAAGGTTGCGGGCAATGGTGGACTTTCCGGCACCCGATGGAGACGAAATCACCAGCATGAGACCGCGCCGCTTGATGCGGGCGGAGGGAAGATGGGCGGGCGGCTGGCTCATTGTTACTCCAGATTTTGTACTTGTTCGCGAAACTGATCGATCAGGACCTTCAGATCAAGCCCGATCGCAGTCACCGGCGCGGCATTGGATTTCGAACAGATGGTGTTGGTTTCGCGGTTGAATTCCTGGGCGAGGAAATCCAGCCGCCTTCCGGCGGCCGCCTCGCCTGTCAGCAACGCACGTGCGGCGTCGACATGGGCCTTGAGCCGGTCGATCTCTTCGCGCAGGTCCGCCTTTGTGGCCAGCAGCGCGGCTTCCATGTGCAACCGGTCACGATCAAGGCCGGCGCCGGCGTCCATCAGGCTTGCGACCTGATCGGCCAGCCTGGCACGAATGGCTTCAACCGAGCGCGACGGGTCGGCCTCGACGGCCAGTGTCAGCTCGCCGATGCGATCGACCTGCTTGCCAAGCACCCTGCCCAGCGCAGCACCCTCGGACTGGCGCATGGCCTTGAGTTCCTTCAGCGCGGTCATGAAGCCGGCGAGAACAGCCTGGTTGCGCGCGTCGCGGGCTTCGTCGGAAAGCTCCGGATCGCGGAATTCGAGAACGCCCTTGATGTTGAGAATGCCGTCGAGCGCCGGCTTGCGGGCATCAAGCCGATCTTCGAGCCGGTGGACGAGATCGATGACCGCGTCCAGCGCTGCTTCGTTGACGACGGCTTCAACGGCGGTGCTGGCGGCGCTGATCGACAGCGTGACCTGCAGGTTGCCGCGCGTCAGTGCTGCGGCGACGGCCTTGCGTACGGGCTGCTCGAGCGCGTCAAAGCCCTGCGGCAGCCTGAGCCGCACATCCAGCCCCTTGCCGTTGACCGAACGGAGTTCCCAGACAAAACGGCAGCCATCGGCCTCGCCTTCATGGCGCGCAAACCCCGTCATCGACTGGATTGCCATGGCTCTCCCCCCTTTTTCCCCTCCCCCGGCCCGGCAAAGCCGGGCGACGGATCAATTGCCTTCCGGCTTCGCCTCGCCCCCGGCAGCTTCTGCCTTGGCGGCCGCAGCGGCTTCCGCCGCAATCGCCTTCTCGCGCTCGGCTTCCAGCCTGCGCCACCGTGCAACATTGTTGTTGTGTTCGTCCAGAGTTTCCGCGAATGCGTGCCCACCGGTGCCGTCCGCGACAAAGTAGAGATCGCTGGTGCGGGACGGGTTGGCGACCGCTTCCATGGCCTCGCGCCCCGGATTGGCAATCGGGGTCGGCGGCAGGCCGTTGATCACATAGGTGTTGTAAGGCGTCGGCTTGTCGATGTCCGACTGGTAGATCGGCCGGTCCGATGGTTTGCCGGCGCCACCGAACAGACCATAGATGATGGTCGGATCCGACTGCAGGCGAATGCCCTTGTTGAGCCGGTTGATGAACACGCCGGCGACGCGGGGCCGTTCGTCCGCACGGGCGGTTTCCTTCTCGACGATGGAGGCGAGAATCACCAGTTCCTCAGGCGTGCTGATCGGAAGATCCGGCGCGCGGCGCTCCCATACCTGTTCCAGCGCCCGTGTCTGGGCCTTTGCCATCTGCTCGACGATTTCGGCGCGGGTGGTGCCGCGGGAGAACTTGTAGGTCTCAGGCAGCAGGGCGCCTTCGGCAGGCATTTCCGCCGGCAGGTCGCCCTGCAGCATCTCGTCTGCTTTCAGCCGGTCGAACACCTGCTGCACGGTCTGGCCTTCAGGCACGGTAAACGAATGCAGGATGGATTTGCCCGACTGCATCAGTTCGACGATCTCGAGCATCGAGGACTGCGCCTTGATCTCGTATTCACCGGCCTTGAGCGTATCGTTGCCGAGCACGCCCTTGGCGCCAATCGAGAAGATCCGCTGGTTGGTGATGATGCCCTGGCGTTCCAGTCCGGCTGCGATCTGGTTGAGGCCAGCGCCTTCGCGCACCATGAAATCCGTCGTCTGATCGAGCGGCCCGCGGCCTTCAAACTCGGTCTTGCCATACCAGAACACGCCGATGCCGACGATGGCTATGAAAATCACCAGCGAGAGAATGAAGTTCAGGAACACCACGACCTGATTGCGCGCGCGGCGCGAACGCTTGGGTGGAGGCGGTGCCTTCTCCGGCTTCAGCGCCTGGGACGGCGAGACCGGCACGATCGGACCGGACTGCGCATTCTTCTTGTCACCAGCTCGGCCAAATACGCCCTTGCCTTGAGTATTGCGGTCGTTCACGAGGTCAATCTCCGCAGGAATTGGAACAGGGGCGATGCCCTGTGCAGTGTTTTTTTAACGCTCAATGTGGCGAAATGCCGGTTTGAAGGACTGTTGGTTCGAACCAGGCGAATTTCACGATCAACTCTGAAAACGTTTCAGCACGAGCGATGCATTGGTACCGCCGAAGCCGAAGGAATTGGACAGCGCCACATCGATCTGGCGTTTGCGTGCGACCTTGGGAACCAGGTCGATCTTGGTCTCGACTTCGGGATTGTCGAGATTGAGCGTCGGCGGGGCGACATTGTCGCGAATGGCAAGGGCCGCGAAGACCGCTTCCATCGCACCGGCCGCACCGAGCAGATGGCCGATCGACGATTTGGTCGATGACATCGAAATCTTCGACGCCGCATCGCCAACCAGCCGCTCGACCGCACCAAGTTCGATGGTGTCGGCCATGGTCGAGGTGCCGTGGGCGTTGATGTAGTCGATCTGGTCGGCTGCCAGGCCGGCGCGCTTGAGCGCCATCTGCATGCAGCGGTAGGCACCATCGCCGTCTTCCGACGGTGCGGTGATGTGATAGGCGTCGCCCGACAGGCCGTAGCCGACCACTTCGGCAATGATGTTGGCGCCGCGCGCCAGGGCATGGTCGAGCTCTTCGAGAACCACGGTGGCCGCGCCCTCGCCCATGACGAAGCCGTCACGGTCGCGGTCGTAGGGGCGCGAGGCCTTTTCCGGGGTGTCGTTGTAGGATGTCGAAAGCGCCTTGCAGGCGGCAAAGCCCGCCAGTCCGATGCGGCAGATGGCGGCTTCGGCACCACCTGCAACCATGACATCGGCGTCGCCCAGCGCAATCAACCGTGCCGCGTCGCCAATGGCGTGCGCGCCGGTTGAACAGGCGGTGACGACGGCATGGTTGGGTCCGCGCAATCCGTGGCGGATCGATACCTGGCCGGAAATAAGATTGATCAGACGGCCGGGAATGAAGAAGGGAGAAACCCGGCGCGGTCCCTTGTCGCGCAGGGTGTAGCCCGCCTCGACAATGCCTTCCAGGCCACCCACGCCAGAACCAATCATCACGCCGGTGGCGATCTGGTCTTCGCGGGTTTCCGGGTGCCAGCCGGCATCCTTGAGCGCCATGTCGGCGGCGGCAACGCCGAACAGGATGAATTTGTCGACCTTGCGCTGTTCCTTGGGCTCCATCCAGTCGTCCGGATTGAAGGCGCCTTCCACCGACGGATCGGTCGGGACCGAACAGGCGATCTGCGCTGCGATATCGCTGACGTCAAAAGCGGTGACGCGTGAAGCACCGTTCTGGCTGCCGATCAGACGAGACCAGGTGATCTCTGTTCCGCAACCGAGTGGAGAAACCACACCTGTGCCGGTAATGACAACTCTGCGCATCTTCTCAAGTCCCAGTCATGTCAGAATGCAATAGACCGGCGCAGATGCTGCGCCGGTCCTGACGGCGGACATGACGCCCGCCAGCCAATTGGTGTCCAATCAGGCCTGAGCCTTGGAGATGAACTTGACTGCGTCACCAACGGTCAGGATGGTGTCAGCTGCATCATCGGGGATTTCCACGCCGAATTCTTCTTCGAACGCCATCACCAGTTCGACCGTATCGAGCGAATCCGCACCGAGATCGTCAATGAAGCTTGCGCCTTCGTTCACCTTTTCAGCGTCAACGCCCAGATGTTCGATGACAATTTTCTTTACGCGGTCTGCGATGTCGCTCATGTCGGTTTCCTCGACCTGTTTCACAATGTTGTTGCGTCTCGTTACCTGCGCAAGCATGGGTAATCAAGCTCGTTGCGTGTTTTTAAGCGCATTGCCCGGTTCCGTCAAAGCCGAAGCTGTGGATTTCAGCATATTCCGGCCTCCAGAACACAAATCCATCGCGCTCAAGGCGGGCCGAAGTACCATGGTTTGAGAACCGGGCAAAGCCGGAAAATGCTCCTCAACCGTGATTCCCGCCAGCATGGTGAACCCAAAGGCGGCGTCCGGACCTGCCTGGCGGCGGGTCAAACCATCAGCATGCCGCCGTTCACATGGATGGTCTGGCCGGTCACATAGGAAGCCTCGTTGGACGCAAGCCAGGTGACCGCAGACGCGATTTCGGCGCCCGAGCCCATGCGCCGCATCGGGATGGCGCCCATGATCGCCTCTTTCTGCTTTTCATTGAGCTTGTCGGTCATGGCGCTCTCAATGAAACCAGGCGCCACGCAATTGACCGTGACATTGCGCGGGGCAATTTCCTGGGCAAGGCTCTTGGAGAATCCGATCATGCCGGCCTTGGCGGCGCAATAATTGGCCTGGCCGGGATTGCCGGCGACGCCGACAACCGAGGTGATGTTGATGATGCGGCCGTTGCGGCGCTTCATCATCGGGTGCGCCAGTTCGCGGGTCAGCCGGAACACCGCGGTCAGATTGACCTCGAGAACCTGATCCCAGGCATCGTCGCTCATGCGCACGAACAGCCCGTCCTTGGTGATTCCGGCATTGTTGACCAGAATATCGACGCCTTCGAGCTGGTCCTCGGCCTTCTTGCCAAGATCGGAGACCGCCTCGCGGTTGGACAGGTCGGCGGGAAACATCAGAGCGCGTTCGCCGAGTTCGGCAGCCAGTGCCTCGAGCCGCTCGACGCGGGTGCCGTGCAGGCCGACGGTTGCGCCGCGGCTGTGCAGCTGGCGGGCGATTGCTTCACCGATTCCACCGGATGCACCGGTCACGAGTGCCTTGCGGCCTGTCAGATCGAACATGGAAAGTCCTTTCGGGATAATTCTTCAGTTTGAGCCTGAATGCAGGCTATCCAAGATATCGTGGTCAGCTTGCCTGGCTTTCGATTGCGGCCAGAAACGGGTCGATGTCGTCAGGCCCGGAAACATTCAGCCCGGTCACCGCCCGGTCAATGCGGCGGGCGAGCCCGGTCAGCACCTTGCCGGCGCCGATTTCGGCCAGCGTGTCGACGCCATTTGCGGCAAACCAGGCCACTGTCTCGCGCCAGCGCACCTGGCCTGTCACCTGCTCGACCAGTAGGCCTGCAATCTCGTCGGGATCGGAGACCGGAGCCGCGCGAACATTGGAGATCACCGGGACCAACGGTGCCGATTTCGTCACGCCGGCCAGCGCCTCGCGCATGGCATCGGCTGCCGGCTGCATCAGGCTCGAATGGAACGGCGCGGAAACGGGAAGCATAAGCGCGCGCTTGGCGCCTTTGGCGGTAGCGCTTGCGGCGGCGGCCTCAACGGCAGGCTTCAGACCGGAAATCACCAGCTGTCCGCCGCCATTGTCATTGGCGATCTGCACCGCACCATGCGCCCGCGCCTCGGTGCAGGCGGCTTCGACATCGTCGTTCTCCAGCCCGATAATGGCGGCCATTGCGCCCTCACCCGCCGGAACCGCAGCCTGCATGGCGTTGCCGCGAATGCGCAGAAGCCGGGCCGTATCGGAAATCGAGAACATGCCGGCGGCGCACAGGGCGGAATACTCGCCGAGCGAATGACCGGCGACGTAGCTGGCGACGTTTTCAAGCTTGAGACCGCGGGCTTCGAGCACCCGGATCAGGGCCATCGATACCGCCATCAGCGCCGGCTGGGCGTTGGCGGTCAGGGTCAGCGTGTCCTCGGGGCCTTCGAAAATGACCGCAGACAGCTTTTCGCCAAGGGCCGCATCAACCTCGTCAAAGACCGCCTTTGCCTCGGGATAGGCGGCGGCGAGGTCCTTGCCCATGCCGACTGCCTGGCTGCCCTGTCCTGGAAAAGTAAATGCTATGGCCATATCTCGGCTCCGTTCCTGTCTGTCCCGTTTGCGCTTCAATTCACATTCGTGACGCCGGAGTCAAGGCTGGGGCCTGACCTCAGGGCATGGCAGAGTGCCCGGAACCGGGTTTCAAGGTCCTCACCGGGCACAAGATACCGGTTCCGCGACGCCGCGTATTCAGGGATGCAAAAATATTCTGACGCGCCATTGCAGGCATCTTGAATTTGCCACGGATCGCAGTCACATGTTGGCCGTTGCGCTCGACTTCAGCAGCGCCTTTTTCGGACTTAACCACGATGTCGCACTCTGCGTCACACTCCGCCCCGGCCATTTCCGCCGCGGGTATAACCGTGCCTGCTCCCAAGACAAAATTCGTCGCGTTCCTGACCGCGATCGGCGCCATCGTGCTGATCGGTTCGGAAATCTGGCTTGCGGCCATAGCCAGCATCTGGGCCGCAAACGGATTCTTCGACCTGGGCATGATCGGCGACAGCATCATGATCGCACTGATCGCGCCAATTGCCCTGTGGGCAACCTGGATGACGGTGCGGCTGGCGATTTCGGCGGAAATGAACCCCGAAAACGCCATCTAGAACCGTAGATCCGTATCCACCGCGCCGACCACGTCCTGCCGGACGTGCCAAGGCGGGTGATCACGCGCACTCGGCACATCAAGCTTCGGCTCGGGCGGATCCGCCTGAGCGCGATATACCATTGCTATCTGAAACATCCGGCATATCACAGCGACGAACCAAAGTTCCTCGCGTGATTTGCCGCGCGCCGTCATCGTATCCATCTATGGTGGCGTAACCGCCCAGACCAACCCCGGGAGCCCAATCCATGCTGTTGCAAATCCTCATGCTCGTCGCCGGATTGGTGCTGCTGACCATCGGCGCGGAATATCTGGTGCGCGGCGCCATCTCGCTCGCCAACCGGCTGGGCATGCCGCCCCTGCTGATCGGGCTGACCGTGGTGGGGTTCGGCACCTCGATGCCGGAACTGCTGGTGTCGCTGCAGGCAGCACTCGGCGGATCGCCGGCCATCGCCGTGGGCAATGTGGTTGGGTCCAACACCGCTAATATTCTACTCATCCTCGGTGTCGCGGCGGCGATCTCTCCGATCACCGCACGGATTCCCAATCTCAAGCGCGACCTGGTGATGATGCTGGTGGCAGCCGTCGTCATGCTCGGTCTGGGTTTCTGGGGCGTGGTCAGTTTCTGGCTCGGCCTGGTGATGTTTGCCATGCTTGCGGGCTATCTCGGCTGGGTGACTTACACCGACCGCAGGCGCATGACCGCGGAGGAAGCCGAACTCGTGGTCAAGCTTGTGGCCTGGAAAGAGGTGGTGTTCATTGCCGGCGGCCTTGGTGCGCTGTTCATCGGCGCCGACCTGCTGATTGACGCGGCAACCGCCATTGCCCGCAGTTTCGGCATTTCCGAAGCGGTCATCGGTCTGACCATCGTTGCCGTCGGCACCAGCCTGCCGGAACTGGCGACCTCGGTCGTCGCCGCCTTCCGCCGTCATGCTGAAATGGCGCTTGGCAATGTTGTGGGCTCGAACATCTTCAACATTCTCGGCATTCTCGGCATTACTGCCGTGATCGTCCCGGTTCCCGTTGAATATTCCATGGCATCGTTCGACATTCCATTTATGCTGGTTACGTCACTGGCGCTGATTGCTTTGATCCTGATTGCCGGCCGGATCAGCCGTGGTGCGGGCATCGCCATGCTGGCCGCCTACACCGGCTATGTCGCTTGGCTTTTCTGAGTGTACGCAACGGGTGGCTGACTGATTGTTTTGCAGTCGTGGTGGGTTGCGCGTCCGGCCGCCACCGGTATTGTGCACGCGATCTACCAGCCAAGGGATGCCCCACATGAATATGAAGCCACTCGGACGCACCGACATGATGGTCAGCGACATCTGTCTCGGAACCATGACCTGGGGCGAACAGAACACCGAGGCCGAAGCCCACGAACAGATGGACTACGCGCTCACTCAGGGCGTCAATTTCTTCGATGCGGCGGAAATGTACCCGACCCAACCGGTGCGGGCGGAAACGCAAGGCCGCACCGAGGAAATCATCGGCAGCTGGTTCCGCGCCTCGGGCAAGCGTGAGCAGGTGATTCTGGCGACCAAGATGGGCGGGAACGGTGTCGAGTGGATCCGCAACGGCAAGGGCTTCACCCGCGCCTCGGTGATGGAATCCGTCGACGGCAGCCTGAAGCGTCTCGGGGTCGACCATATCGACCTCTACCAGCTGCACTGGCCCAACCGCGGCTCCTATCATTTCCGCAAGCACTGGGCGTTCGATGCCAGCACGCAGGACAAGGCGGGCGCGGTTACAGACATCCGCGAGACGCTTGAAGGGTTGGGCGACGCGGTCAAGGCCGGCAAGATCCGCGCCGTCGGCCTGTCCAACGAAAGCGCCTGGGGCACGATGCAGTTCGTCCGGCAGGCCGAAGAGCACGGCCTGCCGCGCGTCGCCTCGATCCAGAACGAATACAACCTGATCTGCCGGATGTTCGATACCGATCTTGCCGAAGTGGCCCATCACGAGGATGTCGGGCTGCTGGCGTTCTCACCGCTCGCCGCCGGCATTCTGACCGGTAAATACCAGGGCGACGTCACGCCGAAGGGGTCGCGCCGGGAACGGGTCGAAAATCTCGGCGGGCGCTGGCGGCCGGAAGCCGAAGCGGCGACGCAGGCCTATCTCGATGTCGCCAAGAAGCACGGGCTGGACCCTTCGCAAATGGCGATTGCGTTCTGCATGACCCGCCCCTTCATGACCTCGACCATCATCGGCGCAACGACGATGGAGCAGCTCAAGATCGCCATCGGCAGCAAGGACGTCAGCCTGTCGGACGCGGTGCTGGACGACATCGCCACCGCGCGGCGCGCCCATCCACTGCCGATCTGAGGCAGACCTTTTGCGATTCCAGCAGCCGCCGGCCTATCCATCAGGCCGGCGGCTTTTTTTCCATCTTCGCAACCTGGGGGACTCGGATTGGGAAACATCGGGGCTTGGCTTCCAGACTGGTACTCCAGTGCAATGCGGCGCACCGGCCATACAGGGTCGTTCTCAAACCGTACGCACCCGATGGCTGCGCGCGCGCGTGGTCACCAGATAGATCGCAACCGTGATCACCGCCAACGCCATGATCTTGGATGGGGCGATGGTTTCGCCCAGCAACAGCACACCGATGAGCGCGCCGCCAACAGGGACCGCGAAATTGATCTGCGACATGCGATTGGCGCCGAGGCGCGGGATCAGGTGGAAATAGATTAGTGTCGCCAGGGCGGTGGAAAACACACCTAGATAGATCACCGCTGCGGCAGACTTGACGCTGGGAACGGCGATTGTGGCGGGTTCACCCACTAAAATCGTCGCGGCGGTGATGCAGATCGCGCCGACAAGCATGGAACCGGCGGCCATTTCCAGGGGCGGTCTCTTGACCTTGGCTTTGACGTAGATTGTCGAGACCGCATAGCAAAGCGCAGCGAGCATGATGGCAATCTGCCCAAGCAGGTGGTCTCCAAGACCGGACAAGGCGCCCGGTCCGATAAGCATGACCAGACCGGCAACACCAATGACAATGCCCGCCGCCGATCTCGTGGTCAGCCGTTCGCCGGACAGAAGCAGATGCGCCATCAACACCGTCGCAACCGGGGCAATCCCCATCAACAGGGCGGCCAGTGAACTGTCGACGTGATGTTCGCCGAAACTGATCAGAAGGAAGGGGATGACGCTGCCGAGCAATCCCGTCAGGCCGTACACACCCCAGGCATGGGCGTCGCGCGACAGCGACATGCCGCGCAGCCTGAGCACGGCCAGCATGATGCAGGCGCCGATGATCATCCGGCCGGCAACCAGCGGCATCGGCCCGATGGTTTGCACGCCAAGCTTTATGGCCGCGTAGGATGAACTCCACATCAGGGCGAGCGCCAACCACAACACCACATTGATCATGACCGTTTTCCTTTGACGTGCGCCGCGCATCCATTATGCTACGTTTTGTGTAGCGTACATTGCTACTATTTTTGTAGCAAGGGGAAAATGCAATGACCGACGACAAGGCGGATCTGAAAATCCCGCGCCTCGGCCAGCCTGTGCCGGGTTCGCAGACAGGGCAGCCGATCATGCTCCTGTTCGATCTTCTCGGGCGAAGATGGTCGATGGGTATCCTGTGGAACCTCAGCGATCAGCCCCGCACCTTCCGGGACCTGCAAACCCGCTGCGGGTCGGCATCGCCAACGGTGCTGAACACACGGCTGAAGGAATTGCGGGCAGTGGGACTGATTGAAAAAACCGCGACCGGCTACGGCTTGACGAAAAGCGGGCGGGAGCTCTTCAATGTGCTCGAACCGCTCGGCGACTGGGCCATGGAATGGGCGAAACGTCTTTAGCGCGAGGCGTGTAAAGCGCAATCACGCCCTGCCCTTCCGGCCAGGCTTTCAACCGCAGCCCGCTTCGCACTTGCAATACGGCAAAAACCGCGTATAAGCGCGGCTGTTCGAACACCCGGTCATCTGGCTGGTGGCTGAACGGAGGGTGCGATCCTTGCAAAAGGGTCCTAGGGGCAAAAGCGCTCCGGCCTCCCGTGTCTCCGCTCACGACCGTCTCGATACCACGTCTTTCTTGCCCGGCCCAAATGGCCGCCAGGACAAGTCGCTGGGGCTTAGCGCCGGATCCGGGTGATGTTAAAGCAAGAAAGGCAAGTCAATCATGGCTCTTTATGAACATGTATTCCTTGCCCGGCAGGATGTCTCCAGCCAGCAGGTCGAAGCCCTCGTAGAACAGTACAAGGGTGTGATCGAAGCTAATGGCGGCAAAGTCGGGCGCATTGAACACTGGGGCCTGAAGTCCCTCACCTACCGCATCAACAAGAACCGCAAGGCGCATTACGCGCTGATGGACATCGATGCTCCGGCTCCTGCCGTGAAGGAAATGGAGCGCCAGATGCGCTTCAACGAAGACATCCTTCGCTTCATGACCGTTTCGGTTGAAGCCCATGAAGAAGGCCCGTCGGCCATGCTTCAGAAGCGTGACCGCGACGACCGTCCGCGTGGTGGCGACCGTGACCGTGGCGATCGCGGTGATCGTGGCGACCGTGGCCCGCGCCGTCCGCGCGAAGACCGCGAATAGGAGTATAGATAATGGTTGATATCAATCAGATCCCGACGCGCCGTCCGTTCCATCGCCGCCGCAAGACCTGCCCGTTCTCGGGTGCGAATGCGCCGAAGATCGACTACAAGGACGTTCGTCTGCTGCAGCGCTACATTTCCGAGCGCGGCAAGATCGTTCCTTCCCGCATCACGGCTGTGAGCCAGAAGAAGCAGCGCGAACTCGCCAAGGCGATCAAGCGCGCCCGTTTCCTCGGCCTTCTGCCTTACGTGCTGAAGTAGGACAGTCAGGGATCCGGCCACTGGCCGGGTCCCGCTCCCATCTCCGCGAACGGGCGCGGGACATGGGCATGACACCACCCGGGTTGGGGTTAAGACGCGGAATGGGCCGCATCAGACCCCTAACTGCTCGAAAAGCAGGACAGCGACTTAAGATGACACAGCAAAGCACATCGCTCCTCGTGGGCCTGCTCGCCGGCGTTTCCGCCGCGTTTTTGCTTGTCAGCGCCGGATCTCCCTCCAGCCTGTCGTTCCTCCTGTTTGCCGCCGCAGCGTTGCCGATCCTGATTGCCGGCCTGGGCTGGTCCAACATCGCCTCGATCGTTGCCGTCGCCACGGCCATGGCGGTGATCGCCTTGACCACCACACCGCAGGCAGCTCTTGTTTCCGCCATCACCACGCTGGCGCCGGCGGCCTGGATCGCGCATCTGTCCAATCTGGCGCGGCCAGCCGAGGAGATTGGCGGCCCGGAAGGCGCGATCGCCTGGTATCCGCTGTCCGACATCTTCCTCAATATCGGGTTCTGCGTCTGCATCGGCCTGATCGGCGTCGGTCTGGCGATGGGCTACGGGCCTGACTTCGTCAGCGACCTGGTCGATATCTTCGTCACCACGCTCAAGGAAAGCAATTCGGGCTACGAACCTTCGGCTACAGGCCTGGCGGAGATGAAGCAGTTCTTTCTCAACGCCCTGCCCGCAGTCCAGGCGGGAATGTGGGTGCTGATCCTGTTTTCCGGCTGGTATGTCGCCTCGGCGGTGGTGCGCATGTCGGGCCGTTCAAAGCGCCCCAAGGACGATGTGCCGTCGCAGCTCAGGATGCCCCGGACCGCCGTAATCGCGCTGGCTGCCGGCGTGGCGCTGAGCTTCGTGCAAGGCGGCGCGGCGCTGATCGGCTGGACCCTTATCGGCGCGTTCGGCATGGGCTTCATCGTGGCCGGATTTGCCATTGCGCATCACCGCACCCGCGGCAAACCGGCGCGTGGGCTGGTTCTGTGGGCAGCTTACCTGTCGACGGTGATCTTCACGCTGCCGCTCGGCTTTTTCCTTTTCCTCGGGCTGTTTGACACAGCCCGTTCCCTCACGGTGACCGGATCCGGTCCCCACTCCAAACCCTGACACCCCCTCGAAAGGACATCATAATGGACGTCATTCTTCTTGAACGCATCTCCAAGCTCGGCCAGATGGGCGAAACCGTAAAGGTTCGCGACGGCTACGCCCGCAACTTCCTGCTGCCTCAGGGCAAGGCGCTGCGCGCCAACGCCGCCAACAAGGCCCGCTTTGAAGCCGAGCGCACTGTGCTCGAAGCCCGCAACAACGAGCGCAAGAGCGAAGCCGAGCAGATCGCCGAAAAGCTCAACGGCAAGACCTTCGTGGTCGTGCGTTCGGCTGGTGAAACCGGCCAGCTCTACGGTTCTGTCGCAGCCCGTGACGTGATTGCGGTTCTCGAAGAGAACGGCTTCACCATCGGCCGCAGCCAGGTCGACATGAACAACCCGGTCAAGACCATCGGCCTGCACACCGTGCCGCTGGCACTGCACGCCGACGTCAATGTCGAAGTCACCTTCAACGTTGCCCGTTCGGCAGACGAAGCCGAGCGTCAGGCCAAGGGCGAGGACCTGTCCTCCGCCGACGCCATCTACGGCATTGATGAAGAAGAAGCCGAAGCCGCTGCGGAAGCCGCTGCAAACGATCCGGACTTCAACGATGAAGAAGAAGGTGAAGGCTCGAACGACGGCGAATATAACGCCTGATACCGGCCCGGATGATGGCGCGCATGCGCCATCGTCTCGCCATCGAGACTGCCAACGCCCGGGACTTCGTGTCCCGGGCGTTTTCATGTGCAGCGAACCGCTCAAGCCGCTTTCACCGCGGGACGCTTTGCGTTAAAACCCCGGCATGGACGCTTCCGCCACCGACATGAGCCCGCAGGCACTTGCGGCGCTGCTTTCCTTCTACGCCGAGAGCGGCATGGCGGAACTGTGCGAAGATGCGGCCATCGACCGGTTCGAGCAATCGGCGGCCATCGCCCAGGCACGCAGCCGGCCGGCGGCAAAGACCGAGAACCGGGCGCCTGCCCCGGCTGCCGCCACGGCACAGCCAGGCCAGAAACCATCGCTGCCCAAGGCAGACACCCGCAGGACCGCGGCAGCGCCACTTGCGCCGACGCCACAAGCCTCGCAACTGACAATTCCCGGCGAAGCCGCATTCGAAAACGCACGGACCTTGGCCGCAAGCGCCAATTCCATCGCGGACCTGCGCGCGGCACTGGAGAGCTTCACCGGCTGCAATCTGCGGCACAGCGCCAAGACGCTGGTCTTTGCCGATGGCAACCCGGACGCCGACGTCATGTTCATCGGCGAGACTCCGGACCGCGACGAAGACCTTCAGGGCACGCCCTTTGTCGGCCGCGCCGGACAATTGCTCGACCGGATGCTGGGCGCCATCGGGCTTGACCGCGACAGCGCCTACCTGACCACCATGATTCCGTGGCGGACGCCAGGCAACCGCACGCCCGCACCGCATGAAATCGCGCTGTGCCGTCCGTTCATCGAGCGCCACATCAGCCTGGCGGCCCCGAAAATCGTGGTGGTTCTGGGCAATGTGGCGAGCAAGTCGCTGCTTGATACCGACAAGGCCCTGCTGTCGCTTCGCGGCACCTGGATGGACTACAAGTCGGGCGAGACGCTGATCCCGGCATTGCCGACCCTGCCGCCCTCCTTCCTGCTGCGCAATCCCGCACAGAAGCGGCTTGCCTGGGCCGACCTGCTGTCGCTGCAGGAACGGCTGGAGCAGCTCAAGACCGGCTGACAAGCGGCGCTTTCCGTTGGCGCAGGCAGAAATATTTGCCCGGCGTCGCAATCGAGCCTTCCCGTCGCATTCGGGCATGGCACTATCACCAAAAGAAACGCAATAGCATTGGGTCTGCATCCTCCGGAAACAAACCGGAAGGTCGTCAGGCCGCGCTCCGTTGGCAGGGAGAGCCGCCATGATCCAGTCCGTTCGATCGGTGGCGTCGCTGCTGCTTTCGACCTTCTTCCTGCTGACTGCGATGGGGCTGTCGGGCTACCTGATTCCGATCAGGGCGGTGGCTGAGGGCTGGTCGACCTTCACCATTTCACTGATAGCAACCGGCTATGCCATCGCGTTCACCGCCAGCTGCATCATCACCCCGAGACTGGTGCTCAGGGTCGGGCATGTGCGGGTGTTCGGCGCGTTGACGACGATGATGGCGATGTCGTTTCTGCTGCACTCGCTGATCGTACATCCCATGATCTGGGTTCTGACCCGCGCCATCGCGGGCTTCTCGATCGCCGGCGGATACATGATCATCGAGAGCTGGCTCAATGAGAAAGTCAGCAACGAGAACCGCGGCGCGCTGTTTTCGGTTTATATGGTGGTCAGCATGGCAGCCGTGATGGTCGGCCAATATATCGTTCCCTTCGGAGACCCTCTGGGCCCCACCCTGTTCATCGTGTGCACGCTGATCTGTTCGATGGCGGTGATGCCGACCGCTCTGTCGAGCGCCCAATCGCCACAGCCGCTGACCCAGGTGAAATTCGATGTGCCGGCGCTTTACCGCCGGTCTCCGGCAGCCGTGGTCGGAACCTTGCTGGCCGGCCTGATTGCCAGTGCCTGGGGCGGGCTCGGGCCGGTCTACGCGACACAGCTGGGGCTGTCGACCGCCGAGGGCGCGTCGATGCTTGCCATCGCGATGATCGGCGGGGCGATCTTCCAGTATCCGCTGGGGCGCGCCTCTGACCGGATGGACCGCCGCCGGGTGATGATCTTTGCCGGCTTCGTCGGCATGACCGCCTGCACGATCACAATGGCATTCGGGGTCGACAACAGGATTGTCTTCTTCGCCGGCATGCTGTTTCTGGGAACCGTGCTGTTTCCGATCTATTCGCTCAACGTGGCGCACGCCAATGACCACGCGGAGCCCGACGAGTTCGTTGAAGTCTCGAGCGGACTGATGATCACCTATGGCGGAGCCACCATGATCGGCCCGCTGGTCACCGGTGCCGCCATGGACCGGTTTGGGCCAAGCGCGCTGTTTGCCGTGATTGCCATCTGCTTTGCCGCCTATTCCGGCCATGCGGCCTGGCGGATCAGCCGCCGTGAGCAGCCGTCGGAAGAGATGCGGTCAGACTTCCTGCCGATGGCGGCGATGCCGGACCTGACACCGCAGAGCGCCGAACTCGACCCGCGCTCCGATCCGGCTTACGGCGAGCACAGCGACGAGGACGACGCCGAGACATCAGCCACGTAGCGGCAAGATCCAAAGGCTGCTTTGACGCAAGACCCTGCTGGCTCAGCCCTGCGGCGTGACCAGCTTGCGCTGCGCCTTGCGTTCGAGACCCAGCGCATGCTCGCGCAGGATGACAAACAGGCCGGCTCCGACCACGATCGTGGTTCCGACCAGCATCGACCAGGTCGGAACATCGTCGAAGAGGAAGTAGCCGATCAGGATGCCGAGCACGATCGAGGTGTACTCAAACGGCGCGATCGTTGACACGTCGGCATGACGATAGCTCTGGGTCAGCAGGATCTGCCCGAGCCCGCCGCAGAATCCTGCCAGCGCCAGCAGGCCGAGGGACTGCCAGTCCGGGACAATCCAGCCGAACGGCAGCGAGGCGAGCGAAAGCAGCGTCGCGGTCAACGAGAAATAGAGAACAATGGTTGGCGTCTTCTCGGTGAGCACCAGCTTGCGCACCAGGATCATCGCGGTGGCGCCAAGTGCTGCGGACGCAAGCACCGCCAGTGCGCCAAGCGCTTCACCGGAGCCGAAGCCCTCGCCGAACAGGCTCAACCGGGGCCAGCTGATGATCAAGACGCCGCCCATGCCCACGGCAACGGCTGACCACCGGAATATGCGGACGGTTTCGCCCAGGAACAGCGCCGCAAATACCACCGTCAACAGGGGCATGGCATAGCCAATGGCAATCGCGTCGGGCAGCGGCAGCCGCATGATCCCGTAAAAACCCAGGCCCATTGCGGTGACGCCGACCAGCCCGCGGCGGAAATGGGACAGCGGGCTTGCAGTCCGCCAGGCGGTGTTGAGCTGTCCGCGAACGGCAAGGAAAACCAGGATCGGAACAATGGCAAAGGCCGACCGGAAAAACACGATCTGCCCGGCCGGCATGCCCTCGGCCGAGGACTTGATCAGCGTCGACATGGTGACAAACACCGTGACCGAGGTCACCTTGAGCAGAATTCCGACCATTGGCGACCCGGTCGGATCGATGGCAGATTGAGGCTTTGCGGCGTCCCCGGGAGCGTTTGGCTGACGTTCGGTCACCTGACTTCTTTCATAATCGGAATTGCAGAAACGAAGTTTCTCAGCGTTGAAGGCACGGCAACACCAAGAACTCGCGCACAGGCCTGTCTTCCTACCCGAGCAGGTTTGAAGAAAAGCTTGTTCGCCAACCGATTCCGCGGGCCGCCTGCCCGACCATAACCCGATGACAGGTTATCGTCCGATCAAAAAAGCTGATGATCACCCCGGCTCGCGCTGATGAGCCATGGCAGCAGGCTCAGCCGCGGGCTCAGGTGTTCAGCGCTTCCCACACCCGCTGAGGCGTTGCCGGCATTTCGATATGCCGGACGCCACGGGCGCGGTCGAGCGCATCGATGAGCGCGTTGGCGACAGCCGGACAGGCGCCGATGGTGCCTGCCTCGCCTGCGCCCTTGATCCCCATGGCATTGGTGGTCGACGGAATGTTGCGGGTTTCGAAATCGAAGAACGGCAAGTCATCGGCACGCGGCACTGCGTAGTCCATGAAGCTGGCGGTGAGCAATTGGCCGTCGTCGGAATAGACAACGCCTTCGCTCAGGCACTGGCCGATACCCTGCACAACACCGCCATGGATCTGGCCAAGCAGCAGCACCGGGTTCACGGTCATGCCGAAATCGTCGACGATCGTGTAACGCACGATCTCCACCGCGCCGGTATCGGGATCGATCTCGACTTCGCAGATATGGGTGCCGTTGGGATAGGTCGCCTCGTCCTGCACCACATCGGCAACCCCGGTGCGGTCTTCATCGGACTTGGCGGCCCTGGCGATATCGGCATAGCTGATCACCCGGTCGGTGCCGACAATGCGCGCAGACCCATCGACAAGCTCGATGTCGGCGGGTGCGGCTTCCAGCTCGTCGGCGGCAAGTTTCTTCATCTTGTCGGCCAGCACCCTGGAGGCGGCTGACACCGAAACCCCGCCCAGCGGGATCGATCGCGACCCGCCGGTGCCGCCGCCCTTGGCGAGTTCAGCAGTATCGCCCTGGCGCACGGTGATCTTTTCGAAATCAATGCCGATCTCGTCTTCGACAAACTGGCTGTAGGCGGTGGCATGTCCCTGGCCGTTGGTCTGGGTGCCTATGTAAAGGGTGATCCCGCCATCGGCATCAAGCGTCAGCCTGGCCGGTTCGGAGCCGGCGAAGGCGCAGGCCTCGATATAGACCGCGGTGCCAAAGCCCCGCAGCTTGCCGCGCGATTGCGCTTCGCTGGCGCGTTCCGCAAAGCCCGCCGCATCGGCCTTTTCAAGGGCGCGGGTCATGTGCCCGTCGAACTCGCCGACATCATAGGTACGGCCGCCGGGCGTATGATAGGGAAACTGCTCGGGGCGGATGAAATTCCGGCGCCGCAGCTCGGCCACCGGCACATCCAGTTCCCGCGCGGCAGCGTCAATCAGGCGCTCGATCAGGAAAGCGGCCTCGGGGCGGCCGGCGCCGCGGTAGGCATCCACCGGCGTGGTGTGGGTGTAGACGCCGCGCAGCTTGAACTCGAGATTCTGGATATCGTAGACCCCGGTCGCCATCGATCCGCCAAATGTCGGAACAAAAGGCCCGAACTGGCTGAGATAGCCGCCCATGTTGGCGAGAATGTCGATTTTCAACCCGGTGATGCGGCCATCCTTGTTCATCGCCAGCGATGCGGTGACCTGGTGGTCGCGGCCATGGGCGTCGGCGAGGAAATGCTCGGTGCGGTCAGACACCCATTTGACCGGGCGGCCAAGCATGCGCGCGCTTTCCAGCGCCAGCGGGTATTCGCGGTAGTTGAAGGATTTGGTGCCAAAGCCGCCGCCAACGTCCTTGGTGATTACCCGGAAGTCTTCGAGATCCATCCGGAAGACATCATTGGCGAGTGTCCGGCGGATGCCGTGAACGCCCTGGGAGCCGAGCGTCAGGGTGAATTTCGCCGCTTGCGCATCCCATTCGGCCAGACAGGCGCGGGCTTCCATATAATTGGACACAAGCCGGTTGTTGACGAAGTCAATGGTGGTGACGTGGTCGGCTTCGGCAAAGGCCGCATCCGTGACGCCCTCAGCGCCAACCCGGTACAGATATGCCTGGTTGGTGCCCAGATCGGGCCAGACCAGCGGGCGGCCCTCCTCCAAGGCGGTGGCCAGATCAACATGGGCTTCACCGAAGTCCCAGTCGATATCAACCAGCTCCGAGGCGTCCTGCGCCTGGGCCAGGGTGTCGGCGACAATGAAGGCCACCGCATCGCCCACATGCCGGACCTCGCCGTCGCACAACAGCGGCGTGTGCTTGAGCTCATGCCGGGTTCCGTCAGGCTGCTTGAGCGGCGTCTGGCAGACCACCGGACCAAGATGGGCAACGTCCTTCGCTGTCAGGACCAGGTGAACACCGTCAGAACCACGCGCGGCCTCGAGATCATTGATCACAAAACGCGCGGCCGCGTGGGGTGAGCGCAGCACATAACCGCGCAGCTCGCCTTCGGCCTTTATATCGTCGGTGAAAGCGCCCTGGCCCAGGATGAGTTTGCGGTCTTCCTTGCGCAACGCCGATGCGCCCACGCCGAATTTAGGTGTCGCGATGTTCATGACGGTTCTCGATGATGGATTGGTTTCTCTTGTCGCGAATGCGACTCTTGCCTCATTCTTAGCCCGCGGGACAGAAATGTCGAGTGCTCCGGCACAATCTAATCTGGCCTGTTGGCTGCCCGAGCAGCCCCGATCATGAGGATCGCCAGATGTTTGATCCAGACTAGATTACGCGAATTGGGCTATCAGATTTTATATTAGTATTACTAGGTCTGACGGCCTGCATCTTAACCCGCTGTCAGGATCCGTTGTGATAGCGTCCCGTCCCATAATGGGAATTTGCGGGACATAATACATATGCGGACTGAAACGGGACAAGTCTACAAGCTCACCGATTACAAGCCCACCGACTTCGTGGTGGAGCGTATCGACCTTACCTTTGAGCTTGATCCAAAGGAGACGAAAGTCGTCTCCCGCGTCATTCTGCATCGCCGCGAAGGCGTCGCTGCGGATGCGCCGCTGGTGTTTGACGGCGATGAGCTTACCCTGGACAGCCTGCAAATTGACGGCAATGATCTGGATCCGTCGCTCTACGAGGCAACGGCTGAAAGCCTGACCGTCCGCGGCTTGCCCGAAAGCGGTCCGTTCGAGATCACGGTCAACACCACGATCTCGCCGGAAACCAACACCAAGCTGATGGGGCTTTACCGGACCAACGGCGTCTATTGCACCCAGTGCGAGGCGGAAGGCTTCCGCCGCATCACCTATTTCTACGACCGACCCGACGTCCTGACCGTTTACACGATCACCATTATCGCGGCCAAGGACGACGCAAAATTCCTGTTGTCGAACGGCAATTTCCTTGGCGGCGGAAATTACGACGAAGGCCGGCACTTTGCCGCCTGGTTTGATCCGCACCCCAAGCCCTCCTACCTCTTCGCGCTTGTGGGCGGTGATCTCGGCCTGATCGAAGACAGCTTCACCACCATGAGCGGCCGCGAAGTGGCACTCAAGATCTACGTCGAACATGGCAAGGAAGGCCGCGCCGGCTACGCCATGGATGCGCTCAAGCGCTCGATGAAATGGGACGAGGAAATCTACGGCCGGGAATACGATCTCGACATTTTCCAGATCGTCGCGGTGTCCGATTTCAACATGGGCGCCATGGAAAACAAGGGCCTCAACGTCTTCAACGACAAATATGTGCTGGCTGATCCGGAAACCGCGACGGACGCCGATTATGCGAATATCGAAGCCATCATCGCGCATGAATATTTCCACAACTGGACCGGCAACCGCATCACCTGCCGCGACTGGTTCCAGCTGTGCCTGAAGGAAGGGCTGACGGTTTATCGCGACCACGCGTTTTCCGCAGATCAGCGCTCCGCCGCAGTCAAACGCATTGCCGAGATCCGCGTGCTCAAGGCACACCAGTTCCCCGAGGATGCCGGCCCGCTTGCACATCCGGTACGCCCTGAAACATACAAGGAAATCAATAACTTCTATACAGCTACTGTGTACGAGAAAGGCTCCGAAGTGGTGCGCATGATCCGCACCATCCTGGGCGCGGATGATTTCCGCAAGGGCATGGATCTGTATTTCGAACGGCATGATGGTGACGCAGCGACCATCGAGGATTTCCTGGCCTGCTTTGCGGAAGCCAGCGGCCGCGATCTCAAGCAGTTCGCGCTGTGGTACAGCCAGGCCGGCACGCCTTCGGTCTCGGTCTCGACCGACTGGAACGAAACCGGGAAAACCTTCAAGGTCACGCTTGAGCAATCGCTCGCGCCAACTCCGGGCCAGAACCGAAAGGCGCTGATGCACATTCCGCTCGCCTATGGCCTGATCCTGCCGGACGGCTCGGAATTCGACGGCCAGGCCGATGCTGGTGGCACCGACAAGGGCCTGTTCGAGCTGACCGAGCGGAAACAGACCTACACCTTCGCCAATGTCCCCGGCCGGCCGGTGCTGTCGATCAATCGCGGCTTCTCCGCCCCGGTCAACATCGCCATGGAACAGAGTGCTGCCGATCAGGCGCATATCGCGCGCCACGACAGTGATGGCGTGTCGCGCTGGCAAGCCATCAACGATCAGGCAACCCGACACCTCGTCACGGTGTCAAAGCTTGCGCGTGATGGACGCAACCTGCCATCGGCAAAGGAACTGGCCGACATTCTGGTTACCACAGCAGCCGACGATACGCTTGAGCCCGCCTTCCGCGCCCAGGCGCTGGCGCTTCCGGCAGAAAGCGACATTGCACGGGAGATCGGTTCGAACATCGATCCCGATGCGATCCATGACGCGCGTGAAGCCGTGCTGTCGGAAATTGCCGCCACCGGACTGGATGTCTTCACCAAACTCGCCGAAAGCGCGCCGAAAGGCCCTTACAAACCCGACGCCGCTGATGCCGGCCTGCGGGCCTTGGCGGGCATCGCCATGAGCTACGTCTCGCTTGCCGAGGGCCAGCCCGCTCGCGCCAAGCAAGCCGCCGACAAGAGTGACAACATGACCGGGTTGAGCCAGGCGTTGCAGGTTCTCGCTCACCAGTTCCCCGGTTCGAGGGAAACCGCCGACGCGCTTGAAGCCTTCAAGTCCCGGTTTGCGGGAGACCCGCTGGCGCTCGACAAATGGTACTCGGTGCAAGCCATGACGCCCGGCGCAGAAAGCTGCACGCGGGTCGAGGACCTGCTCAAAAGCGCTGATTTCGACCGGACCAACCCCAACCGCATGCGGGCCCTGATCGGTTCGTTCTCGGCCGGCAACCCGACCGGCTTCAATCGCGCCGACGGAGCCGGTTACCGGCTTCTGGCCCGCGAAGTGATCGATATCGACAAGCGCAACCCGCAACTGGCAGCGCGGTTGCTGACTGCCATGCGGTCGTGGCGCTCGCTGGAAGCCGGACGGCAGGAACAGGCGCGGCTAGCGCTTGTCTCGATCCGCGAGGCCGGCGACCTGTCGCCTGACGTCGGCGACATCGTCGACCGGATGCTCGCAGCCTGACAATCATCTGCTGTTCCGGCCTTGTTTGACGAGGGCCGCCGTTGTCCTGCAACGGCGGCCTTTTCCTGTTTTCGCATTTGCGCACAAGTGATTTGCCCGTGCGCACAAGTGATTTGCCCGGTCGATCGCCAGCATCCTTTCAGAAGGCCGAATCCGACCGACTCGAATTCGATAATAACTCAACAAATTCAATTTCTTAATGAATGGCTATTTTTAGGGACTGGACAAGGCGAATCAGCTTTGATTCATTAAGGTAGATTCGGAGATGCGGTAGTCCGGGTCCCAACGGGGATATTTAATAATTATGGCGGATGCGCAGCACCTATCTGCGGCCGAAGGGTCGAATCATGCTCGCAAGACTGAGGCGAAGCGATCCTCCGGACGAGAACTGTCCGGCCACGCAAAGCTGTTTGCCCAGCCCGCCTATGAGCGGCTGATCGAGGCCGAGCCCTTTCTCAAGCGCCTGATCCCGGTACTCATCGTCGCCTTCCTGGTGGTGGTCGCCGCGGCGCGCTACATCAATATCAGCGACAACCGCGAACGGTTGATGAATGCAGCGGAAGAAGTCACTGCGCTGACCCTGGCTGCGGCAAGCGCAACCCTGTCGGCGGACCTGGCGCCCGTCAGCCAGGGTCAGCGCTGGGAAACCGAGGCGCTGCTCAACCAGGTCATCGGTGCGATGCCCGACACCGACGGCCGCTACCTGGCTGTTCTTGGTGCGCAAGACCGCGTGTTCGGCGCCACTGCAGGCGGCCATCACCTGGTCGGGCGGACGGCTTCGGACCTGCTGTCCGAATCCTCGCCGCTGTGGCTGTTCGCCGACCGTGCGGGGGTTCAGGCGATCGATGTCGACGGCGAACCGGTTCTGGCCGCCCTGTCACGGTTGCCCGATGGTGCCGGCGCGGTTCTGTCCGTGACGCCCACCGTCGAGATCAATGCCGCCTGGCGCCAGTCGATATCGGTCAATGTGACGCTGTTCATCGCCACCTCCTCCATTCTGCTGGTCATCCTCTACGCCTATTTCAGCCAGGCTGGCCGTGCACAGGAGGCCGACGACATCTATCTCGAGAGCCACCGGCGGGTCGACATGGCCCTGTCGCGCGGACGCTGCGGACTGTGGGATTGGGACATGGCGCGTGGCCGGCTTTACTGGTCGAGCTCGATGTATGAAATCCTCGGCCTCAAGCCACGCGACAGCGTGATCTCGTTTGGCGATGCCTCGCACCTGATCCACCCCGATGACGGCGACCTCTACGAAATCGCCCAGAAGGTGGCGAGCGGCGACATCAAGCAGGTCGATCACCTTTTCCGCATGCGCCACGCTGACGGGCACTATCTGTGGATGCGGGCGCGCGCGCAGGTGGTCGATCCGACCTCGGCGCAAACCCAGCTCATCGGGATTGCGATGGACGTTACCGAGCAGCACCGCCTGCAGCAACGCACGGTGGAGGCCGACCAGCGCCTGTACGACGCCATCGAAAGCACATCGGAAGCCTTCGTGCTGTGGGACCGGGATGACCGGCTGGTGTTGTGGAACAAGCATTATCAGGAAATCCATGGCCTTCCCGCCGACATTCTGGAGCCGGGTACACCGCGCGCCATGGTCGAGGCGGCCGCTACCCGCCCGGTGGTCGAGCGACGGCTCGCGGTGCCATGCGCCAAAGGCTCGGCGCAGACTTACGAGGTGCAACTGGGCGACGGACGCTGGCTGCAGATCAACGAGCGCCAGACACGCGATGGCGGCCTGGTTTCGGTTGGTACCGACATCACCCCGCTCAAGCGCAACCAGGAGCGGCTTCGCGACAGCGAGAAGCGGCTGATGGCAACCATTGGCGACCTCACCACCTCCCAGGCAGAGCTCAAGCGCAAGGCATCGGAGCTTTCCGAACTGAACCGGGACTACCAGGTCGAAACCGCGCGGGCGGAAGCCGCGAGCAAGGCGAAATCCGAATTCCTGGCCAATATGAGCCATGAGCTGAGGACACCGCTCAATGCCATCATCGGCTTTTCGGAAGTGTTGCAGACGCGCATGTTCGGCCCGCTGGGATCGGACAAATACGTGGAATATGCCGACGACATCCACAATTCCGGCATTCACCTGCTGACCGTCATCAATGATATTCTCGACATGGCCAAGATCGAAGCCGGCCAGATGCAGGTCGAATGCGAGAATGTCGATCTGGCGCCGTTGCTCGACGAGGCCCTGCGACTGGTCGCTATCCAGGCGGAGAAAAAGGGTATCGAGGTTCAGCAGCGGATATCGAAGCGGCTTTCGATGAACGCCGACCGCCGCGCCATGAAACAGATCCTGCTCAACCTGTTGTCCAACGCGGTCAAGTTCACCGAGCCCGGCGGCCGGATCCTGGTGCGGGCACGCAAAACCTCCTCCGCCGTGACAATGACAATCGAAGATACCGGTATCGGCATCCCGAAGGCGTTGCTGAGCCGGATCGGTCAACCTTTCGAACAGGTCCAGAACCAGTTCTCCAAATCCACCGGCGGCTCGGGCCTGGGCCTGGCGATTTCACGCAGCCTCGCCGAACTGCATGGCGGAGCGATGAAAGTCCGCTCGACAGAAGGCGTCGGCACCATCGTCAGCGTGCGGGTGCCGGTTGAATGCCCGGACGCACGCTCTGCAGTGACCGGCACACCGGAGGAAATCGCAGCGGCGTAATCCGACCTCTTCCAACCCGGCCCACGATCCCTTCAAGGATAACGGTCAGCCGCGATCGTGGATCAGGCCGTGGATGAACTCGAGCTTGGCGAAAATCGTGTCGGAGAGCACGAAGGGATAGAAGTCCTTCAACCCGATGGACCGGTTCATGGCGTTCATCGCCACCGTCAGCGGCACCCAGGCATCCATCAGGGGCCGGAACTCAACCGCGCCATAAGGTCCGGCATCGGACCAGCCGCTGGGCGTCCGATTGAGGCCCGTATCGGGCGTATGACCATCCAGCCCATACCATCCTGCCGTCTCCAGGCCATCGACGATGTGGAAGTAATGCGCCCAGGTTTCGGCGAAATCTTCCCAGGAATGGGCGCAGGCATAAGAGCTGACATGTGTCTGCCCCCATCCGGCAGGCGCGCCATTTTCATAGTGCCGCTTGAGCGCTTTGCCATAATCCTCGCGTTCATCACCGAACAACGCCCTGTACGGCTCCAGCTTCGGGCCGTTATCGACCAGCCGGTCCCAATAGTAGTGGCCGATCTCGTGGCGGAAATGGCCGATCAATGTGCGGTATGGCTCGCCCATCGCCTTGCGGTACTTTTCACGGGTCGGATCGTCGGCCTCGGCGACATTGATGGTAATCAGGCCATGCGCGTGGCCGGTCAGCACGCGTTTGGTCTTGCCGTCGGCAGACAGCGTGTCGGCCTTGAACTCGAAGCGCAAAGCCGTCTCCGGCGATTGAATGATGTCGCCAACCCCAAGCCCGAATTTCTCGATCGAATAGAACAGCCGCCGCTTGGCTTCTTCAAGTGCTGCCCAGTGGTCGCGGTTTTCAGGTGACGACAGATCCGGGATGACCAGTGTATGACGACAGCTCAGGCAATGCTCCTCCTCCTCCGCGTCCTCGACCAGCCAGTTGCAGCCGATCATCTGGCGGTTGGCGCAGGCTTTGTAGGTCGTCGCGCCGTCATGCCACTGTTCTTGGTCCGGGTTGGCGTAAAACATCTGGTCCCAGGCTGGAACATAGCCCAGACGGGAATGGCAATTCACGCATTCGCTGTTGCGGAAATGGACCTCATTGGAACAATTGGGACAGGCGTAGCGGCGCATGGGACAGATCCAGTGGCTCGTTGGAGTGATTGGTCAACGGCATTCTTACCGAGGCAGCGTCAGATTGATCGGATCTCTGGCATCCACAGCCATCGATCAGGGTCGGCGAGAACGCGTGGATGCTGCCAAGGTTCCAATGCAGTCCGATGAAAAACCGAACCGCCTGAACATCTAAGTCTATTGGCTTACCGGATCGAAGCCAAATAACAAGCCGCAAGCCTTGTGCAGAGAAAACTGCAGTTCAATTGCGGCTTCTGCCTTCGATCGCTCCGGTTCGTGTGATGGAGGCACCCATCAGCCGGATACGAAAAAGGGCGGGGCCATTTGGCACCCGCCCTTTCTTTCGTTGGTGTGTGCGGGCCGAACCCTCGGCCTTGGCCGGGTTCAGCTTTCGCGGTCTATATGGTCAGGCAGCCCGTGCGCGGCGCTGCTGTCCACCACCGATTTGCGGCAGGCGGAAGTTGCGCAGCATCGAGTTGAGCTGGGCGCTTTCCTGGGTCAGCGTCAGGCTTGCCGCGCTGGTCTCTTCGACCATGGCCGCGTTCTGCTGGGTCATCTGGTCCATCTGGTTGACAGCGGTGTTGACCTCGGCAAGCGCGTTGGCCTGCTCCTTGGCCGCCGTTGCGATCGAGTTGACCTGCTCGTTGACCTGGTTGACGAACTTCTCGATTTCCGAGAGGGCCTCGCCGGTCGACTGAACAAGCGACACACCGTTCTGGACTTCGTTGGCCGAGCTGGAGATCAACTGCTTGATTTCCTGCGCTGCCGTGGCCGAACGCTGTGCAAGTTCGCGCACTTCCTGGGCGACGACTGCAAAGCCGCGGCCAGCTTCACCCGCACGGGCGGCTTCCACACCGGCGTTCAGCGCCAGCAGGTTGGTCTGGAAGGCGATTTCATCAATCACGCCGATGATCTTGCCGATGCGATCGGACTCATCCTTGATCCGGGTCATCGCCGTGATCGCCTCGTTGACGATCTTGCCCGACTTGTCGGTCGACTGGCGGGTTTCGCCAACCATCCGGTTGGCCTCGGTGGCCCGTTCGGACGAACTGCGCACAGTGGAGGTGATTTCGTCCAGGGCGGCAGCTGTTTCCTCGAGCGAGGCAGCCTGCTGTTCGGTCCGCTGCGACAGGTTGTTTGCAGCCTCGGAAATGCCATCGGCACTGGCGTTGACCACGTCTGTCGACTGGGCAATCGAAGAGATCACATCGCTCAGCGCCACAACAGCCTTGTTGAAGTCGTCGCGCAGCTTGGCATATTCCGGTGCGATGCTATCGATCTGGACTGTCAGATCGCCGCTCGCAAGCCGCTCCAGGGCTCCACCAAGCTTGGTCATGACGTCAGCCTGGGACTGGCTGATTTCCTTCTGGCGAACCTCGCCTTCAGCACGCTCGGCATCCCGATGCTGTTTCTGTTCAGCTTCACGCACCCGCAACTGAGCGCGTTCACGTACGGAGTCGCGCAAGACCAGCACGGAAGCCGCCATCTCGCCGACTTCATCCTTGCGCTTAGCCTCAGGAACTTCGCTGCTGACATCTTCCCTGGCAATCGCGTGCATGGTCTCGTTGAGGCTGCGGATCGGCGTCACGACGCTGCGGACCGTCGCATAGGCCATTGCGAGAATGGCCATTGCGCCGATTCCCAGAATAACCGCGGTGTTGAATGCGTTCTTGCGGAACAAGGCTGCCAGGTCGTCGCCGTAGACGCCGGTGCCGACAACCCAGCCCCAAGGGGCAAAACCCTCGACGTGGGAATATTTGAGAACCGGCTCCTCGGCGCCTGGCTTCGGCCAGTAATAGTCGACATAGCCTTCGCCATCGGCTTTGACGACCTTGATGAACTCGCGGAAGAAGTACTTGTCCGTGTGGTCTTTCAAACCGGACAGATCCTTGCCTTCAAGCGCCGGCTTGAGCGGATGCATCACCATGAAATTTTCCATGTTGTTGATCCAGAAATAGCCATTGTCCTCGTACCGCATCGACCGGACTGCATCGGTCGCGCGGGCCTGCGCCTCCTCGCGGGTCAGGGTGCCGGCAACCTCAAGATCATAGAAATGCTGTAGCATCGCGATGACATTTTCATCGAGAGCATTGAGTTTGGCTTTGCGCTCTACAACCATGGCGTCGTGGGTGTGGTACAATTTAAAAACGGCAGTGGCAGCAAAGACCGCCAATGCGAGACCGACAAGGAAATACAGCCTGGTCGAGATCTTGAAGTTACTCATCATAATTTTAAACCAATCCTCAATGGTGATGCAGAGTTTGGTTGATACGATTCGCAAAATCCTCTTAATTTTACATAAATTGTAACTGCGAGATATAAGGTCTCGCCAGCCTGAACCGGAAGCGTTTTTGCAGCGCACCAATTGCGGAGTATACGCTCTTCAGAGCAAGTAAATAAGGTTCTGCAAACCCGAAAGAAGCGTCGCCTGCTCCCTAGCCAAGCAATCCGCCTGTAATTGCCTGGTGAAGATCGAATTTATCAATGGCATCGATGATGCCGAATGCCCGGAAATTTCCCAGCTTCTCCTGCTCCCGTGCTGCCGAGATCAGATAGATCGGACAATTCTTGCTCAGTGCCGAGATCTTGTCGATTGTCTGGGTGTAACTGACAAAGGGCCGCAGCCTGTTGTCGAGAAAAATGACATCAAATGTTGCGCGCCCGAGCTGGTTCAAAGCCTCATCGAGGGTCAGCGCAGATGTAAACTGCGAATTCGGACCAAATTTCTCATCGAGATAAAAGGAAAACAGCTCGTGCTGATGGGGATCGTCATCGATCAACAATATTTTCAGCATGCTCCCCCCGGGCCTTGATGCTTTCCGAAGTTGCATTTCCAAAACACCACATCAACCTACACGGCAAACCTGCCAAGAACGGCTTGCTCCAAGCTTACGAAACTCCAAATCAGGCTGACTCTGAATGAACACATACCAGCCATTGGCAGGTCGCACCCGAACTACCCCGCCTCAGAGGACCCGATAATATTACGAATGCATGTTCCTAACTTTGCAGGTTCACTCACCGGGCGCACTACGCAGTGATCTTCTTGAAGAGTGCCCGGATGCGTTTTGAAGTGGCCTTGAAGTCGGCCTCCAGGCTTGCCAGATCGGGCGCCTCCCCGGCGCGTGTAACAAGATCGAGCAAACCCGCAGGCGCTTCCTTGGGGGCGAAATCACCTTCCGTACAGAGCCGCACGATCTGGGCGTGGCCACTCCATAGGCCCAGCGCATGGCGCAGACTTTCCGTCGCCTCCTCGCCAAGCATGTCATCGCCAAGCGCCTTGAGCGTCGCATCGGTGCTGGTGCATTCGTTCTGACCGGTATCCGACACTGTTCGCTCCGGGTCGGCCCCGGCGAGCAATCCGTCAGCGCCATCATCCTCCGGTGCCGGCAGCCAACCCTTGGCACGGGCCATCAGCGAGAGATATTGAGCAATGAATTCAATGTCGATGAGCCCGCCGGGGATCAGCTTGACGTCCCAGATGTCGCGGGGCGGCTTTTCCTGCTCGATCAGGTCGCGCATTTCCTTGAGGTCGCCAAGCAGCTTGGCTTCATCACGCGGCCTGGCCAGAACCTCGTCGATCAGGTTGCGGGCCTCTACGCGCAGGCTCTCGTCTCCTGCCACGGCGCGGGCGCGGGTGAGCGCCATGTGCTCCCAGGTCCAGGCTTCCTCGGCCTGGTACTTGGAAAACGCCCGGATCGAGGTTGCCACCGGACCCTTGTTGCCTGACGGACGAAGCCGCAGATCCACCTCGTAGAGAATGCCTTCGGCGGTTGGTGCCGACAATGCGGCGACCAGCCGCTGGGTCATGCGGGTGTAGTAGCGCACCGGATCAAGCGGCTTGAGGCCGTCGGATTCGTCCGCCTCCGGGTCATGATCATAAAGCAGGATGATGTCGACGTCCGAACCGGCGGTCAGCTCGTAACTGCCGAGCTTGCCCATGCCGAGCACGGCCACCCGGCCACCGGAAACCTGACCATGGGCCTCTTCCATGCCTTGCCGCACCGCCTCGAGGGCTGCACCGATGATCAGGTCGGCCAGGTGGGAAAAGCTGCGCGCGGCGCGCTCGGGCGAGATCGCACCGGTGAGCAGGCGCACGCCGATCAGGAATTTCTGCTCCAGCGCCACGATCCGCAACCGGTCGAGGATTTCCTCATAGGCGCTGGCGCCCTCGAGAAAGGCCTCCAGCCGCTCGGAGAGATAGTCACGCGTCGGCAGTTCCGCCATCAGTCCCGGATCCAACATGCCGTCAAACACATGCGGCTTATGGGCGATAATGTCGGCGAGACGCGGTGCCGCGGCCATGATCGTCACCATCAGCGACAGCAGACCGGGATTGCTGCCAATCAGCGAGAACAGCTGGATACCGGCGGGCAGCCCGGAAATGAAGGCGTCGAACCGGATCAGCGCCTCGTCGGCGCGCTTGGTGGCGCCGAACACCCTGAGCAGCTCCGGCGTCAGCTCGGTCAGGCGTTCCCGGGCCTCGACCGACTGGGTGGCGCGATAGCGGCCATAGTGCCAGGTGCGGATAATGCGGGCGATGTCGGAGGGACGTTCAAAGCCGAGATCCGCAAGCGTCTTGAGCGTGCCCGGATCGTCATCATCGCCGGTGAACACCAGGTTGCCGACGCCGTCGGAGAGCCCCTGCTCCTTCTCGAACAGGTCCGCATAGCATTGCTCGACCCGCGCCAGCACCGCGACATAGGTCTTGCCGAAACTGGCCGTGTCGGCATCGCCCATCATCAGCGCAATGCGGGCAAGTTCAGCCTCGCTTTCGGGCAAGGTATGGCTTTGCTCGTCGCGCACCATCTGGATGCGGTGTTCGACATCGCGCAGATACCAGTAGCTTTCGGCCAGCGTCCGGGCGGTGGAGGTATCAATCCAGCGGGCGCGGGCCAGCGCCACCAGCATCTCGTCGGTGCGCCGCAGCCTGAGCCGCGGCATTCGCCCACCGGCGATCAGTTGCTGGGTCTGGACGAAGAACTCGATCTCGCGGATACCGCCGCGCCCGAGTTTGACATTGTGGCCCTTGACCGCGATCTCGCCAAAGCCGCGATGGGCGTGGATCTGCCGCTTGATCGAGTGAATGTCCGATATCGCCGCGAAATCGAGATATTTGCGAAAGACGAATGGCACCAGTTCCTTGAGGAACCGTTCGCCCGCCGCTTCATCGCCGGCAACCGGACGCGCCTTGATATAGGCCGCGCGCTCCCAGTTCTGACCGCGGCTTTCGTAATAGTTCATCGCCGCATCCAGCGGGAACGCCAGCGGCGTCGAGCCTGGGTCCGGCCTGAGCCTGAGATCGGTGCGGAAGACATAACCGTCACCGGTGCGTTCCTGCATGATCCGCACCAGCCGCCGCACCATCCGGGCGAACACCTCGGTCGCCTCGTCCCGGTCGCACACCACGCCGGCGTCGGGATCAAAGAACACGACGATATCGATATCGGAGGAATAATTGAGTTCGCGGGCGCCATGCTTGCCCATGCCGAGAACGACCAGACCCGAGTCCTGGCTCGGATTGTCAGGGTCCGGAAGTGCAAGCTTGCCGGATTCGTGACCAGCCCGCAGCAGCTGATCAAAGGCCGCCCCCAATGCCGCGTCGGCGAGATCGCTTAAAGCCGCGGTGGTGTGGCGGGCGTCGGTCAAGCGGGCCAGATCATGCAGCGCCAGGGTCAGCGAAACCCGCCGCTTGGCCCGGCGCAGCTCACGCATCAGGTCGGTTTCGCTGGCAAGCGATCCATCAGCGCTCCGCCAGCAGCTGCGGGCTTCTTCTATGGTCTTGGCGACGAGATGGGGAGCAGGCAAGGACACCGCGAGCGCCAGAGATTCCGGATCGGTCAACGCGGTTTCACGCAGGAACGGGGACAAGGCCAGCGCCGCCAGCAGGAATTCGCGCGCCGCGCCGTCACTGGAAAGAACAGAGGCAATCTCGGGGTGGTCGGCGCCAAGCGGCTTGAGGTCGCTGGCCACACTCTTGGCGGCGTTCAGCGACGGCGCCCGGATGGGGCTTTGCGAAAGATCGGCGAGCAATCCGGATTGTGGCGTGTCTGTCATTTCCCCCCCGGCAGCGCCATGATCGCGGCGAGGCCGGGATTGGACTTGGCCCCAGGCGTCGCGTCATCGAGCAGCAAGTGCCCACCATGCAGCGCCGCCACCGCCTGAACAAGGCTCAATCCGAGCCCCGTCCCCGGTTTTGTGCGGCTTTCATCGAGCCGGACGAACCGCTTGACCACATCCTCGCGCCGGTTGGCGGGAACGCCGGGACCATTATCCGTCACCGCCAGCCGCACTTCGCCGTCGAAGCGAGCAAGCGTCACCTGGATTGCAGGCTCGGGTGCATCGCCAACATACTTGATGGCGTTGTCGATCAGGTTCGAGAGTGCCTGGGCGAGAAGCTCGCGGTTACCGCGTATGGTGAGACCTGGCGCAATCCGCGCCGTCAGCCTGACCCCCTCCTCCTCCGCCACCGGCTCATAAAGTTCGGCAGCGTCCTCAGCCAGTCCAGACAGGTCGACATCGCTCATTTGCGCCGTCGATGATCCGGCTTCGACACGGCTGATCATCAACAGCGCATTGAAGGTGCGGATAAGCTGGTCGCTGTCGGCTATCATCTGCTCCAGGGCTTCGCCGCGGGCGGTCGGATCGCCATCCACGGCAAGCGCCGCTTCGGCCCGGTTTCGCAACCGGGTCAGCGGGGTCTTGAGATCGTGAGCAATATTGTCGGAAACCTGCCGCAAGCCCTCGTTGAGCCGTTCAATCCGGCCCAGCATGGTGTTGAGCGACAGGCTCAGCCGGTCGAACTCGTCACCCGATCCGTTGACAGGCAACCGTTGCGACAGGTCGCCGGCGAGGATCTTCTTGCTTGCTTCGGACATGTGATCGATGCGCTTGAGCGCCCGCCGGCCGACAAAGAACCAGATTGCCAGTGCACCAACGAACATGATCGCCAGCGCCATCACCAGGGCCTGGCGCACCAGGCCGCGCACCTGTTCACGCTCACCCAGATCGCGGCCAACCATCAGGCGCATTCCATTTGGCAGGAACACCACCTGGGCCAGGGCGCGGTGATCCTCATCCGCGGTGTCGCCAATGCGCTGGTAGCGGAATGGCAGCGCGCTCCAGCCCTCGGCATCAAGCACGCCGGGCTGCAGTGACGCGATATTGCCGGCGATCAGGTCCCCGGTGGGGGTGGCGATGGCATAGAGATTGGCACCGGGCTGGCGCGAGCGGCGTTCGATGACCCGGACAAGACCGGCGACGCCGCCGCCACGATAGGCGCCGGCCACGATGCGCAATTCGTTGCCGATGGCATTCTGGGTCCGGTCCCGCTGCATCCCCTCGGATATGGCGGTGACGTAGAACACCAGCGCGACCGCGCAGAGGGCAAACAGACCAAGATAAAGTGCCGACAGCCGGACAGCCGTCGTCGAAAGCATGGCGCGCAGCCGGGTCATCAGCGGTCAGCCTCCGGCTTTCATCATGTAGCCGGCACCGCGCACCGTACGCAGCAGCGGCTCACCGAAATCCTTCTCGATCTTCGATCTGAGCCGGGAAATGTGGACATCGATGACATTGGTCTGCGGATCGAAATGATAGTCCCAGACATGCTCGAGCAGCATGGTGCGGGTCACCACCTGGCCGGCGTTCTTCATCAGGTATTCGAGCAGCCGGTATTCGCGCGGCTGCAGCGGGATCGACTGTCCGGCGCGGCGGACTTCATGGCTGAGCCGGTCGAGTTCGAGATCACCGACCCGGTAGGTTGTTTCCTGTTCGCGGCCGCCCTTGCGCCGCCCGAGAACTTCGATCCGGGCCAGCAATTCGGAAAAGGCATAAGGCTTGGTCAGGTAATCATCGCCGCCGGCGCGCAGCCCGGTGACCCGGTCATCGACCTGCCCCAGGGCCGAAAGGATGAGCGCCGGGGTATCGTCGCCCTTGCTGCGCAGTTCGGAGATGATCGACAAACCGTCGCGCTTGGGCAGCATCCGGTCGACCACCAGCGCATCATAGCTGTTCTCTGACGCCAGAAAATATCCGGACTCGCCATCGCTGGCATGATCAACGGTGATCCCGGCTTCGCGAAATGCCTTCGACAAATAGGCGGCAGTTTCCAGATCGTCTTCGATGATGAGAATCTTCATGGTGTGATCCTACTGCTTCAACCTTATCCCGCAAGCCCGCGACCGCAGGCGCGGGACCACAAAAATCGGCACAAAAAAACGCGGCGGGCAAATGGGGGCGGCCCGCCGCGTCAGGGCATCCGGAGGCGCGAAACCGCGCCGCCGGACCAAAGGCAATCAGCCAGACTTAGCCCTGGTCGATGGGCAGCGCGACGAAGCGCGAGCGGTTCTCGTTCTCGACCTGGAACAGGGCTGCCTTGCGGCCATCCTTGGCGGCGGCATCGATGATGCCGACCACATCGGACGCGCTTTTGACATCCTGGTTGTTGACCGCCACGATGACGTCACCGGCTTGCAGGCCGCGTTCGTCGGCGGCGCTGTCAGGCTCAACGGAGGTGATGACAAGGCCGGAGCCGGTTTCAGCCGGAACAACGGTCAGTCCGAAGCTGTCGAGCGTTGCCTCGGCCTGTGGGACCGAAGGTGCCTCGTCCTGATCGGGCGATACGGCAGCCACGTCGGTGGGAAGCGTGCCGAGTTCGACCTTGATGGTCTCGCTCCTGCCGTTGCGCCAGACGGTGACTTCCACGGTCTTGCCCGGATCCATCGCCGCGATCTTCTTGGCGAGGTCGCGCGGATCCTTGACGGTCACGCCATCGACGGCAGTGACGACGTCACCGGCTGCAATACCGGCCTTTGCGGCTGGCGCATCCTTCTGCGGATCGTTGACCAGGGCGCCTTCGGCATTGGCCAGACCAAGCGATTCGGCGATATCGGCGGTCACCGGCTGGATCTGCACACCGAGCCATCCGCGTTCGACCGAACCGCTCTTGATCAGGTCGTCAATAACCGTGCGGGCCGTGGTCGCGGGAATTGCGAACGCAATACCGACATTGCCACCCGAGGGCGAGAAGATGGCGGTGTTGATGCCGATCACTTCGCCGGAGAGGTTGAAGGTCGGGCCGCCGGAGTTGCCACGGTTGACGGCCGCATCGACCTGGATGAAATCATCATAGGGGCCGGCGCCGATATCACGGCCGCGCGCCGAGACGATGCCGGCGGTCACCGTACCGCCAAGACCGAAGGGATTGCCGACAGCCACGACCCAGTCACCGACGCGGATGCTGGCATCATCGGCAAAATCGACATAGGTGAACTTGCGCTTTTCCTCGACCTTGAGAACCGCCAGATCGGTGCGCTTGTCGCGGCCGACCAGCTTGGCGTCGAGTTCGGTGCCATCATCCATGATCACGGTGAAGGCGGAACCATCTTCGACAACATGGTTGTTGGTAACCAACAGGCCGTCTTCGGAAATGAAGAAGCCCGAGCCCTGGCTGACGGGACGCACCCGGCCGTGGTGGCGCTTCTGGTCGGGATCACGGCGGTCACGTTCGGCGCGGCGGTCATCCGGACCGCGCTGATCACCGAAGCCGCGGTTGAACTGGTCGAAGAACCGCTTCATCGGGTGGTCGTCGGGAAGATCGTCGAAGCCCTTGCCGTTGAAATCGAAGTTGAACGGGCCGTCATTGGAGACCGGATTGACTTCGGCCTGAACCCGAACCGAGACGACGGCCGGCGATACCGCTTCAACGACATCGGCAAAACTCGGGGCCTGTGGCGCTTCAACGCGGACCGCTTCCGCGAAAGCACCGGAAATGGGAGCCGGAACGCCGATGGTCATGAAAGCCGCGGCGATGCCGGCGATCGCGGTCGTGCTCAGGAAACCCTTGGTAAGTCTGCGTGGCGTGTTCGACATGTCTCAACCTCTTCGTTGTCTTCAAAGCCGCTAATCCGGCTCTTGGAGACTAGAGATAGGCCGATCTCGATTACGGCAAGCTTTCCGGATCATTAAACCTTTGTAATGTTTGCCGCCATGGCTTAGCCACAATGCCCTGCGCCCCGCCATTTTCAGCGAAAACAGCAGGCTGGAATCCTGAATTCACGCGAGAAATACCGGCAGTTTATGCCTGCCGGCCGGAAGCCGAACGATCCCGCCTTGCCGCCTTGTCAGCGAACCTTTGTCACCACCTTGGCGGTGTGTTCGAGCGTGCGGTGGACCGGGCACTTTCCGGCGATCTCGGCAATCTTGTCAGCCAGTTCCCCGGGCGTGCCGCCATCAATCGAAATCGTCCGCTCGAAGCGGTCGATCTTGCCTCCATTGGCGCGCTCCTCATCGGTGCATTCAAGGCAATCTGCCGAATGCACCTTGTTATGGCGCACCATGACGGTCACCAGGCCAAGCTCGATCTTCTTGAGCCGCGCATACATGCGCAGGGTCATGGCGGTGCAGGCACCCAGCGCCGCCGACATCAGATCGTAGGGCGACGGTCCGGTATCGGCGCCGCCGACATCGGCAGGTTCGTCGGCGAGGAACCGGTGCGGCCCGGCCTGCACCGAGACCTGGTACCGCCCCTGCCCGGTTTCGCCGACAACCACATCCTCGACCGGCGCATCCTCCTGGCGCGGCGCCTCGGCGGGCAGATATCGCGACGCCCAGGTGGCGATGATGTCCGCCACGTAGTTTGCGTCGGCCGGATCTGTCAGCAGGTGATCGGCGCCATCGAGCGCGACAAAACTCTTGGGGTGGCGGGCTGCAGTGAAGATCGCAGCGGCGTTGTCGATCCCCACCACTTCGTCGAGCGGCGCATGCAGCACCAGCAGCGGCTTTTTCATGTGCCTGATCCGCTCGGAAAGGCTGGTTGCCTTGAGGTCATCGATGAACTGCTGCTGGATGGTGAAGGCGCGACCACCCAGATTGACCTCCGCCTCACCCTTCGCCCTGATCTCGTCAACACGGTGGTCGAAATTCTCAATGACGTGGCTTGCTTCCGAGGGCGCGCCCAGCGTGGCAACGGCCCTGACCGATTTGAGCTCTCCGGCGATTGCCAGCACCGCCGCGCCACCCAGGGAGTGCCCGATCAGGATCTCCGGCGCCTTGTGGTGGGTTTCAAGCCAGTTGGCAGCGGCGTGCAAATCTTCCAGATTGGAGGAAAAATTGGTCGAGGCGAACTCGCCGTCGCTGGAGCCAAGGCCGGTGAAATCAAACCGCAGAACCGCAATCCCGGCGCGGGCCAGCTCGCCCGATATGCGCCGGGCGGCCAACAGGTCCTTGGAACAGGTAAAGCAGTGGGCAAACAGCGCCCAGGCACGTATCGCGCCTGCCGGCAGGTCAAGTCTTGCGGCCAGCCTTGCGCCGGAATGGCCTTCAAATTCCGCCCGGATGGTGCGTGCCGTCATGTCGTGCCCCCTTGTCACAAACCTGCTTGTCAGGTTGGGGCAGTCTTATCAAGCCTGCGGATCACGGTCTTTCAACAGTTTCGCCAGTTCCGCCTGTTCGGCTTCCGTCAGGCCATCGCCACCGGCAGCGGCGGGGCTCTTGCCGCGGCCACGGCTGTTGACCAGCATCACGACGCCGCCGATCAGGAAGATTGCCACCGGCGCGCCCCACAACAGCACCGTCTGAACCGAGAACCGCGGCTTGAGCAGTACGAACTCGCCGTACCGCGAAACAACATAATCGATCACGTCCTGATCGCTGTCGCCCGCCAGCAGCCGTTCGCGCACCAGAAGCCGCAGATCGCGGGCAAGCTCGGCATTGGAATCATCGATCGACTGGTTCTGGCAAACCAGGCAGCGGAACTCGAGCGACAGGGTCCGCGCCCGCGCCTCAAGCACCGGGTCATCAAGCACCTCGTCGGGATTGACCGCAGCCGCGGGGCCGACCAGCGCCAGCACCAGCAGGAGGGCGGTGACCGCTTGACGTAGCAGGCTCATGCCGATACCTCGGCAGCCTTCTTGGCGCGAGCCCGGTTGGGCGCACCAATGCGCAAGCGCCGGTCAGACAGGGACAAGACCCCGCCAATCACCATCAGGATGGTGCCGTACCAGATGAAGGTCACCCATGACTTCCACCAGATCCGCACCACCAGACCGCCATTGGATTCGGGATCGCCAAGCGCGACGTACAGCTGGCTGGCGCCGAAGGTCAGGATACCGGCCTCTGTCGTGGGCATGCCGCGGGCCTGGTAGAACCGCTTGGCCGATGCGACCTGGGCCACTTCGACACCGCCGCGCGAGACGGTGAATTCACCGGATTGAGCCGTGTAGTTGGGGCCGTTTTCGTCACGGACCCCCTCGAAGCGCAGCTCATATCCGCCGGCACTCACCGTGTCGCCGGGCTTCATGCCGACAACGGTTTCGGTCGAAAACACACTTGCCGCAACAACGCCGATGACGGTGACCCCCAGCCCCATATGGCCAAGCGCGGAGCCGAAGGCAGACCGCGGCAGGCCTGTCAGGCGGCCCCAGGCAACGCCCGCACCAGCCCGGCCGAGGCCGGCGCGCAGGGCGAGATCCGTCAGCGCGCCCAAAATGAGGAACACGCCCAGCGCGATGCCAAGTCCGGCCAGCACCGGCGCGCCGGTCTGCAGGAAGACAACGCCAAGACCGACCAGCAGCGAGATGCCGATGCCGAAATAGAGCCGGTGCGCCGCACCCGCCAGATCGCCGCGCTTCCAGGCCAGCAACGGCCCGAAGGGGACGGCCAGCAGCAACGGCACCATAAGCGGCCCGAAGGTCAGGTTGAAGAACGGCGGGCCGACGGAAATCTTGGTGCCGGTGGTGGCTTCCAGAAGCAGCGGGTAAAGCGTGCCGACCAGCACGGTTGCCGCCGCCGTGGTCAGGAACAGGTTGTTGAGAACCAGCGAGCCTTCGCGCGAGATCGGCGCGAACATGCCGCCGGCTTTCAAGGTGCCCGCACGCAATCCGAACAGCGCCAGCGCGCCGCCGATGAAGACCACCAGGATGCCGAGGATGAAGACACCACGGGCCGGGTCGGTGGCAAAGGCGTGCACCGAGGTCAGCACGCCGGAGCGGACCAGGAAGGTTCCGAGCAGCGAAAACGAAAACGTCAGGATGGCGAGCAGCACCGTCCAGATCTTCAGCGCCTCGCGCTTTTCCATCACCAGCGCCGAATGCAACAGCGCGGTGCCGACCAGCCATGGCATGAACGAGGCGTTTTCGACCGGGTCCCAGAACCACCAGCCGCCCCAGCCGAGCTCGTAATAGGCCCAGTAGCTGCCCATCGAAATGCCGGCAGTGAGGAATATCCAGGCGGTCAGCGTCCAGGGCCGGACCCAGCGCGCCCAGGCCGCATCGATGCGGCCCTCGATCAGCGCGGCAATGGCGAAGGCGAACGAGATAGAAAACCCGACATAGCCGAGGTAAAGCAGCGGCGGATGGATCGCCAGGCCGATGTCCTGCAGGATCGGATTGAGGTCATTGCCTTCCGCCGGCGCCGGATCGAGCCGCAGGAACGGATTGGAGGTCAGCAGTACGAAAAGCAGGAACGCCACCGTGATCCAGGCCTGGACCGAGAGCACATTGGCTTTCAGCGTGTCGGGCAGATTGCGGCCGAACAGCGCTACAAGAGCCGAGAACAGCACCAGGATCAGCACCCACAGAAGCATCGAGCCTTCGTGATTGCCCCAAACGCCGGTGATCTTGTAGATCAGCGGCTTCAGCGAATGCGAATTCTCAACCACATTCTGAACCGAGAAATCCGACGTCACATAGGCGTGCGTCAGTGCGAAAAACGCAATTGCGATCAACATCAGCGAGGTCAACGCCGCCATCGGGCCAACCGCCATCAGGCCGGCATCTCGGCGGCGCGCGCCGATCAGCGGCACCACCGACTGGACGATTGCGGTCGCCAGCGCAAGGATTAGGGCGAAATGGCCGATTTCAGTGATCATGGCGTCCTCTCCTGTAATGCCGTGCCGGCATCATTCGCCTGCGGGGTTACTGGGTTTTAGTGCCGACACCGGGTGTCGGATCGCCTTCCTGCCAGACCCCTTGCGCCTTCAATGAATCGGCGACTTCCTTGGGCATGTAGTTCTCATCGTGCTTGGCCAGCACCGAGTCGGCAAGGAACGTCCCCTCTTCCGGAGAGAATATGCCTTCCGTGACCACGCCCTGCCCTTCGCGGAACAGGTCCGGCAGGATGCCGACATAGCGCACCTTGACCGAAGCATTGGTGTCGGTCACCGAAAACGTCACTGCCGAATCCACGCCGCGTTCGACAGAGCCTTCCTCGACGAGGCCGCCAAGCCGGACGCGGGTGCCCGGCGCCAGCGGCTGGGCCAGGACGTCGGTGGGCGAATTGAAAAACACGATCTGCTCACGCAGCGCGGATGTGACCAATGCGGCGGCACCGGCCAGGAACACCGCACCTGCGGCGATGATCGACAATCGTTTCTGCTTGCGGGTCATTGGCCCTCCTGAACAGGTTCAAGTCCGAGCTCGGTACCAAGCGCTGCCAAGGCCTGACCGCCGTCGCTGTCGCCCGGAAAGGCAATGGCGGCTCGTTCGAGTGCATTTTCCGCTGCCGCGCGGTCGCCCAGAACTGCGTAGGAGCGCACCAGCTGCAGCCAGCCATCAAGATTGTCCGGATTTTCAGTCAGCTTTTCGTCGAGCGTTTCGACCATGCCGCGGATCATCGCCGCCCGGTCCTCACTCGACATTTGCGCTGCGGCAGCAATTTCCTTGGCCGTCGGGCCGGTTAGCGTCTCAGCCGAGCTATCAGCCGGGGCTGGCGCTTGCGCAGCGCCCGGATTGGTGCTCGCGCCAGGCAGGATGAACGGCGTTTTGGCGGCGGTCGAGGGCGTCGTTGCCAACAGATCCTGCTCAGCCCCCGCAGGCGGCACCGGAATTCCGCCAAGGGTTGGCGTGGCGACCAGACCCAGTTCGTTTGCGAGCGCGCTCAGAGCCTGGCTTTCCGGGCCGGACGGCGTAAAGACGGCAAAGGCACGATCCAGCGCTGCCTGCGCCTTGTCGCGGCTGCCGGTCACAACATGCGAGCGCACCAGCCTGAGCCAGCCCGCGACATTGTTGGGGTTTTCGGCCAGCTTGGCCTCCAGGCTCTCGATCATCGATCCGATCATCGCCTGACGTTCTTCCGGGCTCATGTTCTGCGCGGCGGCGATATCGGCGGCGGATGGATTGCGGGGCGCATCGGCCCCGGCGCCGGTTTGCAACTCGGCGAGCTGCCTTTGCACCGCCGGTATCCACGGCGCATCAGCCGGCGCGGTTGCCAGCATGCCGTTGAAAGCGACCCGTGCCTCGTCGACCTTGCCGGCTTGCGCCATTGCGACGGCGAGAAAGAACTGCGGTCTCGGATCGGTCGGGTCAAGCTCGCGCGCGGTCTGGAACGCGAGGCCCGCTTCCTCCGTCACGATCCCGCCGGATCCGGAAAACAAGGCCTCGCCAAGGCTCGCCAGCCGGCTCGGCGACGGCCCCAGAATGGAGATGGCCTTTTTGAAGGCGTTTGCCGATTCGGAATATCGGCCGGTCCTGAGGTAGATCGGTCCCAGCACGTCCCAGCCACGGCCATCTTCCGGATTTTGGGCCAGATGCTGCTCGGCACGGGCGATCAGCATTGCAATGTCGTTGCCCTGCGGATCGGCCTGCAGTCGCGCGGAAAGCGGTAATTGCGGCATGCCCGGCCGGCCAAGCTCGAGATAAGCGGTCAACGCGGCCAGCGGCATGAAAATGGCAACCAGAACCATGGCGACCCGGCGCAAGCCGCCATTGCCGGCAAACTTGCCCTCGGCGCCCGCGGCTTCGCCCTTGCGTGCAGCTGTCAGCAATCTGCGGGAAATTTCCGTTCTCGCCACATCTGCTTGAACGGGATCGACAAGGCCATCAGCGAGGTCACGATCGATTTCGCTCAGCTGATCACGATAGACTTCGACATCATGCAGTTCGGGCACGTCCGATTCCTGCGAACGGGCGCGCGCTACCGGCCCGATCAGGGCCAGGGTAACGATAGTGGTCATGATGGCGGCGATTACCCAGAACAACATGTGGCTTCAATATCCGAGCATTGTGTGTTTTCCAACAGCAATCGGTGCGGCGAAGCCGATTGGGGCGTTTGGTCGCGTGCAATAGTGCCAGTCGCCCGCTCAGCGCTGACAGGACACCGCATTTTTCTCAATTGGTGCATCAAGGGTTGGGCCAATCGTACTTGCAGCGGGCAAAATGAGCTTGCATCAAACCCGCGTCTCTATCTGCTAAAAGATTATCAGGGATGCAGCGTGGCGCCATGACACCGATCAATCGGCTTGATGGTCACCTCAGCCAAGCGGGGTCCAGCTGCCATCGTCGTTGCGGCAGGCGGCGCCCTGCCCTTTTACCGGCGTGCCCTTGATTGTTGCGGTGTGGGTGTACTGGCGGCAGTTTTGCTGCCCCACCTGATAGGGCGTGCCAGCGGAAACTTGCCCGGCCGCGCCACTGATCTGGCTTTTCCAGGCGACGACCTGGCCAAGCGGTGCTTTTTCCAGCGCCTCGTATTCGGCTTCGAGCGCGCGCATCCGGTCAGGCGCCGTCATGCCGCTGGCGGCATCCTGCGGCAGGATTCCGCCGTTCAGGGCGGCAAGAATTGCGTCGCTGCCACCGCTGTTCGAGGCCAGAATCGGTGCAAACGCCAAGGGTCGCGGCTTGCCCATTCCGACGCAGCCGGAAACCGCAATCGAAAGCAACGCGATTGTGCCAAGGGCCGCCAATTTCGAAATCGTACCTGCCATACCGCTTTCATCCTCGTATGCTGCGCGTCTGAACTTTGAAGAGACAATCCGCAGCGCATGTTGTTCTTGCCGTGCTCCTGTGGCGGCATTGTGACGAGAAACCGCGCAGGAACATGACCATACAGCATGTAAAAATGGGGCGGCGAACACTTCGGTTCAAGCTTCGGTGATCAGGGCAGGCAAGGTCAATTGTGCCGACAATCCGCCAGTCTGTGCCCGCGCCAGTGCAAACGAGCCCCTGTATTCCGTGGCAATTTCCCCGACGATCGAGAGTCCGAGCCCGGTGCCCGGCTTGGATTCGTCGAGTCTGCGCCCTCGCTTCATCGCTTCGGCCATCCCGGCTTCGTCTAGACCGGGGCCGTCATCATCTATGTCGATGCGAAACATCGGCCGCTGGCCTTCGACTTCGGGAACGCCGCGCAATCTGATCACGACCTTGTTGCGGGCAAACTTGGCGGCATTCTCGACCAGATTGCCGAGCGCCTCCTCCAGGTCCTGGGCTTCCATGGCAAGCACCGCTCCATGCGGCTCGATGTCCGTGGAAAAGCTCAGATCCCGGTTCAGCTTGGCCATCACCCTGACAAGCCGTTCGATCACCGGGGCCGCTTCGGTGCGGGCCAGCACGCTGCCGCGCTGGGCGGCAATCCGGGCCCGGTCGAGATAGGTCTGCACCTGCGCCTGCATGGTTTCGGCCTGGCTGCGAACCAGGGTCGCGTGCGCCGGCTTCATCTCGCGTGATTCATTGATCAGCACTGCGATCGGGGTTTTCAGCGAATGGGCCAGATTGCCGACCTGCATGCGGGCCCGTTCGACCACCCGGTGGTTGGCTTCAATGAGGGCATTGATCTCCCCGGCCAAGGGCGCAATCTCCCGCGGAAACTCACCGTCGAGTTCTTGCGCCTCACCGGCGCGGATGCGCCCCAGTGCCTGACGGGCATGATCGAGCGGCCGCAAGCCGTACAGAATCGCCACCGCGTTGACCAACAGACTGCCGATGCCGAACAGCGCCAGCACCAGATAGAGATTGGTCGAGAATTCCGCGATCTCCGCCTCCAGCACCTCGCGGTTGCCGGTCACGCGGAAGCGCGCCGCATGGCCCTGATTGTCGAGTTCGACCTCGGTCTCGATGACTTCGAGCGGATTGCCCTGGTCGTCGCGCGCCGGATAACTGCGCTGATAGCGCTCGTTGAACGGCAATTTCTCGACCGGTGGCGGCACGATTGCGGATTCGCCAATGGAGATCGAGGCCAGCCTCGGGCCGCCCAGTTCGCCGAGCGGCTCGACCAGCCAGATCCAGCCGCTGCCGGGCTGGTCAAACACCAGATCACCCAGTTGCGGATTGCCCGACAGGCGACCGTCGTCATCAATCGCCACCGCGTTGATGACGCTGTTGAGATGGGCGCGCAGCAGATCGCCGAAGGCGCGCTCGCTGCCCGCCCGGTAAAGCTGCGAAATCACCACGGCGATGGCGACAAGCGCGATCACCGCCCAGACAGTCGCAAACAGCAACACCCGTGCAGTAAGCGAACTGCGCCTCATCCGGATTTGCCAGCGCTTTCGCCTTCCGGCGGGGTCATGCGGTAGCCGAGGCCGCGCACGGTCTCGATCAGCTCGACACCAATCTTCTTGCGCAGGCGACCGACGAAAACCTCGATCGTATTGGAATCCCGGTCGAAATCCTGGTCATACATATGCTCGACCAGCTCGGTGCGCGACACCACCTCGCCCATGTGGTGCATCAGATAGGAGAGCAGCCGGAACTCGTGGCTGGTCAGCTTCAGGGTGGTGCCGTCGACACTGGCCTTGGAGGCCTTGGTGTCGAGCCGCACCGGACCGCAGGCGATCTCCGAGGAGGCATGGCCGGAAGCCCGGCGGATCAGAGCGCGGATCCGCGCCAGCACTTCCTCGACGTGAAACGGCTTGGTGACGTAATCATCGGCACCGGCGTCGATGCCGGCAACCTTGTCGCTCCAGCGGTCGCGCGCGGTCAGGATCAGCACCGGCATCAGCCGGTCGCCGGCGCGCCATTTCTCCAGAACCGTGACGCCATCCATTTCCGGCAGACCAATGTCGAGGATCACCGCGTCATAGGGTTCGGTGTCTCCAAGAAAATGGCCTTCCTCGCCGTCATAGGCACGGTCGACGACATAGCCCTGTTCGACCAGCGCATCGGCCAGTTGGCGATTGAGATCCTTGTCGTCCTCAACAATCAATATGCGCACCTGGTTTGCTCCCGCTGTTTGGACCTGGCGCCGTCCCGGTCAAGCCGGTCGCGCCAGACGCCCCCTTACCATGCACCGACTCGCGCCTGACATACAGTTCCCGATCACTGGGCCGGACAAGTACCCGGGCCCCGGCATTATTTTATTGAGGTACGGAGACGGTGACTTTCTTCGGGCGCTCATAGCCGTTGCCCGGCACCAGCACCGTGATCACGCAGACGGTCTGCCCGCCCTGTGTCTTGGCGGACGCCGACAGCAATTGCCCACCGGTCTGGCGCATGACCTGGTTGGCCGCACCCGAACAGTCGGCGGCAACCCGTTCGATGGAGGTGCCATCGGGCGCGCGCAAGTCCGGTGCCTGGATAGCCACCGGCGCAACAAATGCGGTCTGTGCTGCGATTAAGCCGATACTGAGTAAATTCACGGTCATGGTCTGCCCTGAAGCGGTTGGTCTTTCATGTTGGGGCCAGTGATACAAGATCCTGCCTGAACCGCAAATGAATGGAAACCGCTAACGAGGCTGGCTGGATACGGCGCCTCTTCACCCGATCCGGTGTTTTGCCGCAAGCCGCCCGATGATCGCAACCAGCCCGCCAAGTGCTGCGCCAAGCGAGGTCAGCACCTCGATCAGAGCTTCGCGATCCGCGTCGCCGAGGTCAAACCCGGCCAGTCCCAGCGCGCTGGACAGAATAGCGAGGGCCGCGCCGCACAGGGTTTTGGACAGCCACCAGGGTTTGATGTCGGTCATGACAGGCATCCTTTCAAGGTTTGTGGAATCAAACACCGCAGGTCACGGTTCGCGCCACGCCCCAGGGCACGTGCTTTCCGGCCTGGGCGACACGAAATGTCAGCGAGGCCTGGGCCATGCCGAAATCGGCAAGCTCGTCGGCTGACGGATAAAGCCAATCGGCGGCGTCGGCCTCGGCAGAGCGGACAACAACTTCACCATCGAGAATTTCGACCCGGTAGTGCTCGACCCCCTCGTCATTGGCGATCTCGGCGGGTGCCCAGCTGTCGGCAGACAACCGCCCGCGCCGGATCCAGGACAGCACGATGCCATCCTCCTGCCTTCGGGCGCGCAGATGCACCGGCGACAGCGGCGTCAGCGCCCGTTCACCGCCCGAAAAGACAACCGGGGCTGCGTCATTGGCCAGTGCTCCGGCCGCCTCGGCGATCCAGTTGAATTCGCGCCCGGCTTCATCGAGCGAAAGCCCGAGCGATTTGACCGCGCTGTCGAGCAAAACAAAATCAGCATCCGCGCTGGCGCCCGAACGCATGGCGTCATCGGTTCCCGCCTGCCCGCGCAGCAGGTTTTCGAGCCGCCAGCGTCCGGGCGCGGTTTCCTCGGCGGTCTCGAACTGGATTACCTCCCAGGCGCCTGACTCGGAGCGGATCGCCACGACATTGGCGCCGTTGAGCAGCGACAGCCGGCTGACTGTCGACAGCCCGCCAAAGCCGAGATCGACCTCGATCGCGGCGCTGCGGTCCATCCGGCCTTCGCTGTCTCCGGGCGGCAGCGCTTGCGCCAGAACGCCTATCCGGGCCGGCGCATCGAGCGTCGCCCTTTCAGCATAGCCCTCCGCTTCCACGGAACTCGACAGGACCATCGGCCGCCAGGGCGTTGCCAGCGCACCGGCGCGCGCCCATCCGGTTTCCGCCGTTCCCGACAGCGCCGGCAAATCGAGAAGGACGATTTCGGGCGCAAACACCGCATTGGCATCGCTGCCTGTCGGGAGCCCCAGTGTTTCAGCCGCTTCGATGGCGGTGGCACCGGCATGCGCCACCGCCTCGATCCGTCGCATGTCGCCATCTTCGATGCGGGCAATGCGGAAACGGCTTTGCGGCGCGCCTTCGAGCGCAAAACGGACCGTGTCGCCGGGCACCAGTGCCGCTTCCTGCGGCGGCAGGGCAAAGCGCAGCCTGCGGCGCTGCAGCCGGTGATCATGCAGCCAGCGGTCGGCGGTGATGCGGGCCAGCCCCGGTTCAAGCGCCAGGCTCAGCGGCAGGTCGCGCTGGCGGGTTGTTTCGCCCTCAAGCCGGCGCGAGCGGGCCGAGGCCGGGGCATAATCGCTGAGCGGATCGGCAAACAGCACCATGGCTTCGTTGGTAAACTCGTTGCGTTCGCCGCGGATTTCCTCAAACAGCGGCCCTTCCCTTGGCTCCGCCACCACATCGATCTCGAGTGGCGCCGCGCCCTGCTGCAGCCGCGAGACAAATTCCAGACCAACCGGACCTTCGCGGACATCGAGTGCGAAGGCCTCGATCAGCGGCTGCAGCGCGGCGCGCACCGAGACCGGGCTGGAAACCACGTGGCCTGTCACCATGCCGTCAACGCGGTCGACGTTGAACCCCGTCATCCCGGCCTCGGTAAGAATGGCGGCGATCAGGTCTTTCAGCGCCAGCGTGCCGAGGCGGCCGTTGAGCCAATGGCCGGTGCGCCAGTTGGGGCCGTCCGACCAGATCGAGGAGGATAGCGGAAAGGTCGGAAACGGCCGCGCGTCCCAGGTCCACAGGTGGATATGCTCGGTGGCAACCATGCCATCGGCGTTCTCGGCTCCTGCCCAATAGGCCAGGTGCGCCTCGAGAAAGGCGCGCTGGGCCAGGTCATCGCGCGCGCCGCTGGAATACCAGGGAAGCGCACTTTCGGACGATTTCGGATCGGGAAACAGATTGGGCTGGTTTGCGCCCTTGTCGACCGCCGGGCAGCCAAGTTCGGTGAACCACAACGGTTTCGAGCCCGGCACCCAGGGGCTCGGGCTTCCCGCCTCGACCCCGCCGACCCGGTCGAAATGCTGGTTCTGCCACCAGCCGCGCAGATCCTTGACCCGGTAGATCCAGTGCTTGCCCGCAAGCCCGTCGCTGATCGCCAGCCGCTGCCTGGCGTTCCGCCCCGCCGTATCGGCGTAGTACCAGTCAAAGCCTTCGCCGCCGGCAATAGCCGCGCGCATTGCGGCCGTATCATTGGCAGACCCGGCGCCATCGGGATTCCCTTGGGAAAGATCCGTGTCGCGCCAGTCGCTGAGCGGCATGTAATTATCGATAGCCACCGCGCCGATTGCCGGGTGCGCCCACAATGGATCGAGATTGAAATGGACATCGCCCGAGCCGTCATCGGGACGATAGCCGGCATATTCGGACCAGTCCGCGGCATAGGTCACGGTCGTTGCCGGCCCCAGCATCGCCTTGCTGTCGGTTGCCAGTTGCATGAGTTCATCGACAAAGGGAAACGCACCGGTCTCATCACGCAACCGGGTCAGCCGGACCAGCTCCGAGCCGATGACAAAGCCGTCGACACCACCCGCGGCAACCGCCAGTGCGGCGTGATGCAGAACGAACCGGCGGTAGCCGTCATCGCCGCCGGTCCAACCAACGCTGTCGCCCGCGATCACCATATCCGAAGCAAGCGTTGTCCCGCACAACCCGGCTATTTCGCTGCGCATCGCCGCAGTTCCATCCGGTGAACCGGGCAGTCCCGGTGCCGGGTTCGCGGTGATGCGGCCGCGCCAGGGATAGACAGGTTGCCCGGTGCCGCCGTTCGGATCCGGCAGAGCGTTGTCCGCCGGCACATCCATCAGCACGAAGGGATAAAGCACCACCTTGAGCCCACGGGCCTTCAGATCGCGGATCGCCTCGATGATCGAGCTGTCATCCGGCGTGCCGCCATAGGCCGGGCCGCCGTCGTCCTTGCGGCTGACCAGATGGGCGGTGGCACGGCTCTCCCCGCCGACCTTCCACGGCCGGGTCTCGCCATTTCGGGCCACAACCTCGACGCCGGGGCGGAACCGGCAATGGCTGGCGCGCAGATCGTCGCCGAACCAGGACGAGACCAGCGCCACCGATTTGAGATTGGGGCAGAGCGCCTGCAATTCATCCAATGACTGGGCCCAGTCGGTCGAAGCCTGGCGCATGTTGCGGTTGAGCGCGCGCACCGATCCGACGCCAAGGCTTTCGCGCACCGGCGTGCTGGCATAGCCATGCTCGGTCGATCCCGGGATCAGCGCCACCGCCTTGATTGCCGGCTCCACCGCTCCCACGGGGCGGACCACCTCAAACTGCAATGCGGGAATGCGGTTGCCGAAATCATCGAGCGGCAGCCGTTCGAACACCACGTAGGCCAGTCCACGCCACGCCGGTGCCTTGCCCGCGCCCTGTTTGGCTTCGATCAACGGGTCGGGCAATTGCGTCGCGGTGCCGCGGTAGATCCGCATCTCGAGCGTTTCGAGATCAATTTCGCGCCCGTCGGCCCAGACCCGGCGGATAAACGCAATCGGGCCTTCGCAAAGCCCGAGCGCGAAATTGGCGTGGTAATGATAGCTCTCGACCTTCGGCCCGCGCCCCTTGCCGCCCTGGCGCTCGCGCGTCACGCTCTCCTCGAACCGGGTTGCCCAGATCAGCGTGCCGGCGATCCGCATCGAACCGTGAACCCTGAGGATGGGGGATCCTTCATCGGCCGAGGGAATGCGGGCGCCGCTCAATCCACGGCCGGCGATGGTGCGGGTGGAGTTGATCAGGCTGGTATCGAGCATGCCGCCGACGGTCGCGCCAATCGCCGAGCCGATGGCCGTTCCGACAGGGCCGAAGACGCCGCCAAGCGCGGCGCCGGCCACCTGCAACAGGATAGTCGCCATGATGATGTCTCGCTTGTTTCAGGAGGCCTGGTGAAACGGGATCCGGTGAACCGCCGCGATCCTGCGCCGCCAGGAGGGAACCAGCGAACTTTCGATCACGCCGACGGCTTCGTAGGCGTGGATGAAATGATCCGGACCCGAGAGGATGCCCGCATGCTTGGCCGCAACGCCGTCGCGCCAGCGGAACAGGATGATGTCGCCGGGCCTTGCCTCGGATAGCGGAATGGACGCGCCGCAATGGCGTTGCGCGGCGCTGATCAACCGATCATCGCCTGCACGCTCGGCCCAGTCCGGCGCGTAGGCTCCGGGGTCCTCGGTGGCACGGCCGGTGACTTCGGCCCAGACGCCGCGCACCAGCCCGAGGCAATCGCAGCCCACACCCTTGCGCGCGCCCTGATGCCGATAGGGCGTGCCGATCCACGACCGCGCCAGGGCAACGACATGCCGGCCCTGATCCTGCCCGTTCATGGCACGATCGGACGGCCGTCATGGACCGTGTCGCCATCGGCATAACCGTAGGCGAAGTCGCTGCCGGGCAGATAGGGAAAGCCCTGAAAATTTATATCGTTGGCGAACTTGGCTGAACAGGTTTCAAACGACTTGTCGCACCCGGCGGAAACCGACACTTCATCATCCGGTTCTGGCAGGCGCGCAAGCGGTGACCACAGCACCAGGCGCGCAGTGCCCGCCTCGACCGAGTGGCTCGAGATGTCAGCGGACAGACCAGACAGAAGCCCGGACGAGAACCTGATCCGGCCATGGCCAAACCAGCCGGCGGGTCTGCCCTCAAGGCCACTGACAATCAGCGTCATCTCGTCAATCACCTCGACAATGGCGCCGTTCAGTGTGAAGGGCGGTGCGGAGATGTCCTTGCCGCAACGCCCGTCTCCGAGATCGGCGTCGCACCGGCGTGAATAAAGCCGTCCCTGCGGTCGGTCGAGCCGGGCAGCCAGGCTTCGCAGTTCGACGCTGAAGGCCAGTCCTGCGGTTCGCACCTCGCCAAGTTCGCGGGTGGACAGCAGCACATGGTCGCCGGGGCTTTGCCAGTTGACCAGGAAGGTCTCGACCCGCGCCCCGTCATAGCGCCCCAGCGCCAAGTCGTCGGCGCTGATCGCCGCATCGGAAAAGGCGCCTGCCACGTTCGCCGCGTCGGCCTCGAGCCCCAGCCCGGTCTCCACCTCGCTGGCGCGAAACCCGGTGGCGGCGGAAAACACCGTGCCGTCGAATGCGAGATCGCGGTCATGCTCGGTGAACCCGAGCACCAGCCCATCGCTGCGGGTGAGCCGCCAGGCATGGCAGGTTGTGGTCGATGTCAGGTTCAGATGCGCGTTCAATGGTTCGGGGAAATCTCTCATGGCCTGATCTCCAGCAACGGCACGCTCGGGACCGAGCCCGCCTTGAAGGCGGCGAGACTGATCTCGATCCGGTCGGTGTCAAAGCGGACCGGGATGTCGAATTCGAAACCAGCGGTCACCACGGCGCCGGGCGCGGGAACCGAACCCGGCGCAATGGTTACCAGCCCGCCGACACGGTCGACGGTATAGTCGCCCGGATCGAGGCTCACGCCGTTAACCGCCAGCACCACGCTTGTCCCGACCGGCTTCTCGATCCGCCGCACCGTGGCGCCTCCGGCATCGGCATAAGTCTTGATCAGTTCAAACTGGGTCTGCACCCCGTCGCCGGTGCCGATCTGCTGGTCGATGGCGGTGACCGCCTGGCCCGGCGGGCAGGAGGCATGATCGACCGGATCGCGAAAACGGAAGCCGTAGAGCTGGCCGCGCCGCGCCTCGAAAAACGCGGTCAGCTCATAGAGATCCTCAAGGCCGCGCAGGCCGGTTCCGGCGTCATAGCGCCGCCTGGCATCGGCCCAGCGGGCATTGCGGGTCTCGCCGCCATTCGACAGCGCCACGATCTCGGTGCGCCGTCCGGGTCCGCCACTGGCGCCCAATGCCAGCCGCAGCGGAAACTGCACCTCATGAAAGCCGTTACCCATGCCTCACCTCCAGTTTTCCTGCGCTGTTCACAGCCCGCGGCGGCCACGGCCGACCGCACGGGCCAGCATGGCCGAGACCTGGGCCTCGGATTTGGCAAAACTCGCCGCATCCGGCGTTGTCACATTGAAGGTCACCTGGACCGGCGGTGCGCCATTGCCCGAGGCAACCCCGAGCCTGCCGTCGGCTCCACGCTGCAGCGGCAGGATCGCTTCGGCTCCCGCCTCGCCCATCAGCCCGACATCGCCGCCCGGCATCGGGAAATAGGAAGGTCCGCCGACCACACCGCCATCGGCGAAGGCGCTGAGGCGGCCGGGCACGCCGCCATTGGCAAACGGCAACACCCGGCTCAGATTGCCGCTCAGCCCAGAAATCGAACTGCTGATCAGCTGGTCCAGCGGTTTCAAACCCGCGTCCAGCGCGATGCCGACCATGCGGGTGCCGAGCCCGCGCAGCACATCGTCAAGGTTTCGTCCCTCCACGGTGGCGGATTTCAGCGCGCCCGACAGCGCCCCGCCAAAGGCATCGGCTTTCTGCCTGAGCTCGTCGAGCGCCCGGTCGGCGCCGTTGAGATCGAGTTCGACATCGACATTCAGGCTCGGCTCATCGGTCATCGTCGGGGTCCTTTTCGCGTTTGGTGTCGGGAAACAGCGCCATCAGCGCGTCCAGTTGCTGCCGGTCAGCCATCGCTGTCCGGCCGGAGCCGCCAATCAGCGCGACCAGTTCGACAAGGCTCAAGCGCCAGAACACTTCGGGAGACAGCCGCAGGTGGCCGAGGCCGAAGCGGATCACGGATGCCCAGGGGAAAAACATCCGGTCCGGCTCGCTCACCTCGTCACCGCCTGCGGCCCGGGAGGGTTTTCCGGACAAACCGGAACTTGTCCCTCCCGATCTGGTGTTGTTGTTGAACTCCCATCGGCCTCGCCGCCGCCAAAACTGACCCAGAGCAGTTCGGTGGCGATCCGGGCGAAACCGGCGGCGCCGCCCTCGGTCGACATTTCGGTGACGTCCTCGTCGCTGAGCCGGTTGCCGGCGCCGCGCAGGCCTGCGCCGACGATGCGGACGATGTCGCGGGCGGCCAGTCCGCCCGCCTCGAAGCGGCCTGCAAGCTCGGCCAGGTTGGTCACGCCAAAGGCGCTTTCGAGCTCTGCCAGCGCGCCGAGTGTCAGACACAACATCCTCGGTTCGCCATCGAACTTCGCCACGATTTCACCGCGGCGGCGGTTGGGATGGAGCTTCATCGAACCCTCACAGTGCTGCGAAATCGAGCGCACCGGCTGATTCCAGCGCGATCTCGAAGGTGATCTCGCCATCGTGCCGGCCTGAATACTCAAGCGCCGTGATCTGGAACGGACCGGTCACGGTGCCGAAATCCGGGATTGCCACCTGCCAGTCGCGGATCTCGCCGGCAAAGAACACCGAGCGTGCCAACGCGTCGCTGGCCTGGTCCTTGAACAGTCCGCCGCCCGACAGCGAGGCGCGCTGGACGCCGGCGCCACCGAGCAGCTCGCGCCAGCGTCCGGCGGATTCGGCATCGGTAATATCGACAGCCTGCGCGTTGAACGCCAGCCGCCGGGCGCGCAGTCCGGCGATGGTCACAAATCCCCCGCCGTCGTCGATCTTGATCAGCAGGTCCTTGCCTTTCTGGGCGGTCATGGACGTCTCCTTTCCAGCTCTTGCTTGGGTGTCTCGGATTGAACGGCGATCACGGTTCGGTCACGGCCCGGAACCTGAGCCGCGCCACATGCAGCCCGGTCCTGGGCGCGCGGCGGCTGACGGTGCGTTCGTGCCTGAGGTTGACCAGCACCGCGCCTACGAGCGTCAGCTCGGCGTCATGCAGTGCGACGCGCACCGCGTCGGCCAATTCCACGGCCTGCCTGCGGCCGTTCTGCTTGGACCAGGCCTCGATCTCCAAACGGTGCTCGCTGCCGGCTTCGTCGCCGGCGGAAAAATCCGTGCTGGTGATCTCGCCGAGCACCAGGTAAGGCGGCTCGGCGCGGGTGATCAGCCGGTCGAAGATCCGGCCCGCGCCGGTGATGGCGGTCACCGCAGCGGTGGCGGCCAAGTGCTCCACCACGGCTTTTTGCAACGCATTTGCGCTCATGGCCGGGCCTCCTCGCAATCGCAGACCAGATAGCGCCGGGTCTCATCGGGATCGCGCAGGCTGCGGATGGTCAGGCTGCGCTCGCGAAAGACAAAGCGCATGGCGTTATCCACATCGTCGCGGTAGCGGATGGTGACGCGGTGGCTGACCGGCGCGGTTGCGGCATCCGCCAGCTCGCCGGCCTTGGCCCGCAGCGGTTCGACCCGCCCCCAGACGTCCGCAACCAGCGACCAGCCCTCGACGAGGCCGCCCTGGCCATCGGAGACCTCGTCGGCCTTTTCGAGCCTCAGCCGGGCGCTCAGCCGCCCCGGATCGACGAACAGCTCGCCCATCACAAGCCCCTCCGCAGCCACGGAGAAACCAACCTCTCATAGCCCGGTGGAATCGCCGCCGGCTGCATGTCCGGCGTCACCGCGCCACGGAATTCATAGAGATGCGCGGCATGGATCAGCAGCGCCCGCTTGAGTTCGGGCGGCACCTCCGTGGCGGCCGCGAAGCCTGCGGTAAACTCGATCTCGATGCCGTTGATCGGCTGACCCGGCATCGGCTGCTCGCGGATCACCAGCCGCGCGGGCCTGGCGGTGGCGTCGAGCAGCATGCCGCTCAGATCCAGATCCTGGGCTACCCCATCGGCGTCATAAACCAGAATCGCATCAATGGTTTGGACCGGCGTTCTCATCAACTGAATCACGCCGCCGCGCGGCCAGTCATCGAGAAACAGACGGAACCCCTGGCTCATCAGCGCCACCCCGGTGGCAGCTTCAAGATGGGCGCGGGCCACCCGGATCAGGGATTCAAGCAGTTCGTCCTCGTCATTGAGATCGATGCGCAAATGGGCTTTCAATTCTCCAAGCGTCAGCGGCTCCGCCAGGGGCGGATCGGTCTGGATCAGGGTCATGGCAGTCTCCGGCAATGGCAATGTGTCGGGGAATGAAAGCCCTCCCCCGGATGGCCGGGAGAGGGTGTCGGAAGACGTCGGTCCGCCTGCCGTCAGGCGGCGAATTTCAAAAGCTTGATCGCCTCGAAATTCTGCACCCCGCCGCCGACGCGCTTGGTGGTGTAAAACAGCACGTAAGGCTTGGCCGAATAGGGATCGCGCAGGATGCGCACGCCCGTCCGGTCGACCACCAGATAGCCGCGGCGGAAATCGCCGAAGGCAATCGACAGCGCATTGGCGGCGATGTCGGGCATGTCCTCGGCCTCGACCACCGGGAAGCCCATCAGCGAAGCCGCCTGCCCGGGGCCCGTCGGCGGCATCCAGAGATAATTGCCGTCGGCATCCTTGAACTTGCGGATCTGGCTCTGGGTCTTGCGGTTCATCACGAAGCGGCCGTTCTGCCGGTGACCGGCTTTCAGCGCATAGATCAGTTCGACCAGCCGGTCGGAGGGATCCGCGCCGAAGGCGCCCGCAGCCCCGGTGGCGATGTGGCCGAGATTGCCCCAGCTCCAGCTGCCATCAGCAACGCTCGGGTAATCGAGGAAGCCGCGCGGCTTGTTGACCCCGTCGCCGCTCACGAACGCCGCGCCCTCCTGTTCGGCGAAAGCGGCTTCGACTTCGGCTGCGATCCAGCCCTCGATGTCGAGCGCGCCGTCCTCGATCAGCGAGGCGGTCGCTGCCGGCATGGCATAGAGTTCCATGGTCGGGAACTGCAGTTCGGCCAGTTGCGGCGTGTTCGTCTGCGGCCGCGCGTCGGTCTCGCCGACCCAGCCGGTGGCCATGCCATCAAGCGCGAAGGGCTTTTTCAGCACCGCGCCGGAGACCTGCCGCACCGTCGAGATCGAGCGGATCGGCGAAAGCTCGGTGAGCCGCCGTCCGATTTCAGTATCGAGTTCGTCAGGCACCAGGTATCCGCCATCGGCATCGCTGCCCGCCGACATGGCCTTGAGTTCGGCCTGGCGCAATCCGGCCTCGTCGCCGCGCCGGACATAGGCATCGAAGGCCTGCCGCACCGGGCTTTGCGGATTGCCGCCGCCACGGCCGAGATCGGGCCGGGCGCGCTTGACCAGAAGCGCATCGAGCGCGCGTTTCTGCTCGTCGAGCGCGGTGTCGATGCGCGCCATCTTTTCCTCGGTGAGCGCATCGGTGCCGCCGCGCCGCTCGATCTCGGCCAGCCGCTCGTCATTGGACTCCCTGTAGTGCTCGAACGCGGACATGAAGTCCTCGAAGGCGGCGGAGATATCGGCGTCAACGCTCTTGGTTTCGGGGGCACGCGCGGTTTTGGTGCGCGCGGCAAGGGTCGGGTTGGTCATTGGGTGTCCTTTCAACAGGGGTTTGTCGGTGGAACCGGAAGCACCGGACAGCGTGGCCGCGAGCCTGCGCATCCGTGTCTCCAGCCGTTTGAGATCCTCCGGGCCAGCGTCCTGCCTGTCCGAAAGCGCGCCGTAGCCCCGGGCGATCAGCCCGCGTGCCTGGCGCCGTGTCAGCCTCGCATCCCGCGTGAGCCGGCGTTCGAGTTCGCGCCGTGTGGGCACTGAAGTCGTGTGGCTGGCTGCCGCCGCCTTGACCGCGGTCACCCGCGCGCCCGGCTGCATCGGGAATGTCACCACAGAGATCTCCCAGAGATCGGCGCTCAGGATCCGGCGCACTCCGGCCTTGGCCTCGGAGCGGGCGCGCAATGTCTGGAAGCCGATTGACAGCCCGTCGAGCGCGCCGGATTTCATCAGCTCGTGAACTTCGCGGGCGCGGGCCACGCCGAGCGCCAGCTTGCCTTCGACATGCAGGCCGCGGTCATCCTCGCGGATCGACAGCCAGCGGCCGATCGGCTGATCGGGATCGTGCTGGTAGAGCATGCGCACATCGCCCGCACCCCTGCGCTTGAGCGAAGCGGCAAAGGCGCCGGGCTCGATCACGTCACGGCCGAGGTCGACCGCGCCGAACAGGCTGGCGTAGCCCGAGAAACTGCCGTCCCCGCTGACGTCTTCCAGTGCCAGATCGACGCGTTTGTGCTGCCGTCCGGATGCGCTTCCGTCCGCTGTCATGGATATCTCCTTGATGGTGTCGAGATGAGTGGCCCGGCGATCCGGGCATGTGTTGGTTACGGCCTGGCGCCGGGGCCCCGGCCGGTGCGGTCGGCGATCCGTGCCAGCGCACCCAGCACCCACCAGGCAATCATGCTGGCTGCGGCCGATCCGGTCAGCAGGGTTTCGCTCGGTGACAGCAAGTCCGTCACCCCCATCCAGTGCGCCAGCGCCACGCCTGCCGGTGCACCAAACACCAGCCCGGAGACGATGCCGGCGACCGCCCGGGCCGAGGCCTCGCGCGCGCCCTTGGGCATCATGTAGACGAGCGAGACCAGCGCACCGGCGACAGCGCCTGCGATGCGGGCTGCCAGCAATGCCGGATCCGGATCCATGCCCTGCATCGTTTCACCTCCGCTGCTGTTTGTTGACGTCGGTTCACAGATTGAGTCAGGCACTTGTCGGTTTGAGTCCGGCTCAGTCCGCAACACGTTGATATCCCACGGCTTCCCGTTTTTCCTCGTCGGTGAGGAAGTCTGCCGCGCCGACCCGGCTCCACAGCGCGTCGCGCTCGGCGGACAGTCCCGGCAGGCGGTCGGCGTCATAGTCGATCTTCAGCCCCGCACCATGGACCGGCTGCAGCCAGGCGGTCAGGGCGGCGGCCGTGCGGGCCACCAGCGGCAGCACGGTGAGACGGCAGAAGGCGCGGTTGGCTTCCTGGTAGTTGGCGTAGGTCAGGTCGCCGGGAATGCCCAGAAGCATCGGCGGCACCCCGAGCGCCAGCGCGATGTCACGGGCAGCGCCGTTCTTGGCCTCGATGAAATCCATGTCGCGCGGGGTCAGCCCCATCGCCTTCCAGTCAAGCCCGCCTTCCAAGAGCAGCGGCCGGCCAGCGCGGCGGGCGCCCTGATAGCCGTCCTCGAGCTCACCCTTGAGCCGCTGGTACTGCTCCGGCGTCAGGTTGCCGCCCTCCTTGGGCTGGTAGACCAGCGCACCCGATGGCCGGGCGGAATTGTCGAGCAGCGCCTTGTTCCAGTCCATCGCCGCATTGTGCAGATCGAGCGCCATCAGGGCTGCTTCCAGCGGCGCGAAGCCGAGATGATCGTTAAGCGGATGAAACAGCTTGAGGTGCAACAGCCCCGGCCCTTCCTCAGGCGTGACCGGAAACCGCTGACGCCTGCCGCCTGCCTGATGCTCATAGGCCACCGGCCAGCCGTCGCTGCCTTCAATCACCCGCATCCGGTCGGGCCGCAACAGCTGCAGCCCTGCGGTGCGACCGCCGCTTGCCACCGGGTTGACCCAGGCGTTGCCCGAGAGCACCAGGTGACCGTAGAGCGTTTCGAAGAACCCGGCGCCTGCCGCATTCGGATCGGGCCGGGTAAGCAGATCGAGCACCGGGTGGCGTTCCTGCTCGCGGCCACCATCAAACACCAGCCAGGGCACCGAGGCCGCTGCCTCGGCGATCATCCGTGTCGCCCGGTGCGCCACCGGGTTGCGCATGAAACCTTCGCGCGCCAGCCCCGCATAGGACCGGCCGCTCCAGCGCGCGCCGCCCTCGCCTGCCAGCGCGGCAAGCGCGCCCATCGGCCAGCTCTTGGCGTCAGGCGGTTTTTGCCCGGGCGGCGAAGTCCAGGGAAGCCGAAATCCGAATGCCATGCTGAAGCCCTTTCCAATCGGGGATACAAAAAACCCGCCAGGGAAACCCGGGCGGGGTGATTATTTTTTCAAACCTTCACAGCCTTACAGATGCCGCACCTGCGGCGTGGCTCTGCGGCCGAGCATCAGCTCGGTCAGTGCCCAGACCAGCGCATCGAGCCGGTCGGGCGAGCGGCCCGAAGAAAGCCCGTCGGGACCGAAGTCGCACATCTGGTCCTCGAGCCCCGCGAAGTGGCCGGCATGAACCACCCGGCCCTGCTCATAAAGTGCTGCCACCGGTTCGGCGCGAAGCCATTTGCCGCGCGTTGCCCGCACGGTGCGTACCGGCAGCGACGGCTCGACGGTGCGAAGCACGCTTGTCACCATGTCGCCGCCCTGGTTGGTCTCGGCGACCACGCAGTCGGCGTCGAAGCGCCGGTAAAGCCGGCTCACCGCCCCCGCCCATCCGGACGGGCTGGCGCCTTCGACCGAACCGTCGGCCAGCACCACGGCGCGGCCATCGCTCTCAAGCCCTGCGGCGACAATGCCGCAGCAGGAGTATTTCGCCTCGCTTACCGCCGGCGGATCGACGGCGACGACGATGCGGCTGAGCGGCCCGTGATTGCGCACCACAAGCGCCTCGATCTGCTCGCGCCGCCACAGCCCGTCCTCGCGGTCGGCGATCAGCTCGCCATCGAGTTCCTGCCGGCCCAGCCGGGTGCCGCCATAACGTGCCCGAATGGCGTCGAGAAAGCCCGCCGCCAGATTGCTCGAATTGTCCTCGGTGCGGATCCGCGTCACCCGTGTCGCCTGATCCTTGACCAGCGCCAGCACCAAGGGCGTCGCCCTCGGCGTTGTCGTCACCAGCTGCCGCGGCGATTTCCCGAGCCGCAAGCCGAACTGCAGCATGTCCCAGGTTTCGCGGGCGTGCCGCCATTTGCCCAGCTCGTCGCACCAGGCGAGATCAAATTGCGGCCCGCGCAGGCTCTCTGGGTCTTCGGACGAAAACATCTGCGCCACGGCGCCCGAGGGCCAGACGAGCCTGCGCCGTGTCGCCTCGAAGGCGGGGCGACCGGTCCGCGCCACGCCGAGAATTCCCGACACCCCGTCGATCATCACCTCGCGGGCATCGCCGAAGGTTTCGGCGACCAGCGCGATGCGACCATCCTTGCCCAGCCCCGGAACCTCGCCCGAGGCGAGCCGATGCACCCATTCGGCCCCGGCGCGGGTCTTGCCCGAACCGCGCCCGCCCATCAGCAGCCAGGTGCGCCAACAGCCCTCGGGCGGCAATTGCTCCGCCCGCGCCCGCAACAACCAGTCGGTCGAGTGCGCTACGAGCGCGTTGTCATCGAGGCCCGCAAGATGCGCGGACACCAGCGCATCGAAGCCCTGGGCGGCTTCAGGTTCAGATTCAACACCCGGCAAAACTGATTCATCGCTCCGGCTCAAGGCTTTGTTTTTGTTTACATCTGTTGACGGTCCCGGGGGGCGGTATTGCGCAACCGGCTGCTCCCGGTCCCGTCCCTCCTGAGGTCGCGACTGCCGTGCTTTCGGCGAAGGAGAATAGGCCAGCAGGCCCAGTGGTTCCGGAGGCCCTTCTGGGGCCGGCCGCGTCCAGGCGCCGCTCCTGAGTGCGGCTGCCAATGACCGGATCGTCATGCCGGAAACTCCCGCCGTCTCGACCGCACTGCCATTCTCACGCAGCGCCCAAATCGTCCGGGCGGTCCTTATCAGGGTGTTGATCTGCTTGAACGCCGCTGTCCGCCGCTTGCCCGGCCAGCCGCTCCGCCGTCATCCGTTCGGCAGCGGCGAGGATCAGCTGGCGCACCGTCTGCCGCAACTCATCGCGCTCGCCGGGGGACAGCGACTGGCTGGCCGCGCGGGCCTGGTCGTCGGCGATCAGCCGTTCCATCTGGTCGATCTTCTCCAGCGTCCGGGCGATCAGCGCCACCTGGTCCACCGCCGGTTTGCCCTCGAGCCCGTCCTCGCCGAGCCTCGCGGCCTCGCGGTCGAGGACCAGGCGCATCTGCGCCAGCATCGCCCGGGTACTGTCGACCGACGGCTTCGCCGTCTCCCTCTCCAAGGCTGCATCGGCTTGCGTACCGGCTTGCGTACCGGGTACCGCATCCGACGCGGCCGGATCCATCGCCTGCTCCACCGGCGCACTCGTCTGCTTGTGCTCGATCGGCTCGAACGCCAGCACCAGCTCAATCAGCCGGTCGATCAGCCCCGCCTCGCCCGCTTCCTGCGCCCCGCTACACGAAAAATCAGGCAGCCGGTTTGGCCCGCCGACCCGAAAGGTCTCGGTCATCGCGTCCTCGCAAAATTCCGGATTACCGCCGCAAAAAACGGCCAACAAAAAAGCGCCCCGGTCAGACCTGAGGCGCTTCGCATTCATCCAGATCCACCACCGCTGCCGGCGCAAATCTGTGACGATGACATAACCCTACCAGAGCGCCGTGACAGGGTCAAGGATTATTTTCCTATATTGATGCAGAAACCTCGATGCTCGGGAAAATCCAAATCAAAACCAATGGCGTGCGTTACCGAATGTCGAGAACAGCAGCCGGCATAGCCCCTCCCCCTTGTGGGGAGGGGTTGGGGAGGGGAAATTGCCTCGGCAAAAACCACAGCCCGATACAGACCTGGATGGTGCCAATCCTAACAATTCTTGTTAGATCCTGTTGGCACTGCTATGATTGCCCGATGAAGCACGACCCGATGAAAACACTGACCATTTCGCTGTCCCGGCAGCAGATTACGCGGTTGCAGCAGGCCGTGGCATCGGGCTCTTACGCCTCGAGCAGCGAGGTGGTGCGCGATGCGCTTCGGCTGTGGGAACAGCGCCAGGAGCTGCGCGACCATGAAATGCAGCGGCTCAAGCGCGCCTATGATGAAGGCATCGCCAGCGGCGAAGCCCGGCCGGTCGACGCCGACACGCTGCTTGCCGAGTTTAAGGCAGAACGCCGTAGCTGAGGCCCGGCTCAGCCCCCGGGCCGAGCAGGATATATGCGATATCTGGCACAGCATCGCCACGGACAATGAGCCGGCAGCCGACACCTTGTTACGCCGCATGCTGGAAAAGGCAGACCTTGCCGCCAGCCAACCGCTGATGGGTGTCGCAAGGTCGGAAATCAGTCCGACGGCCCGGATTCTGATCGAAGGCAATTACATTCTTATCTACGACCCCATGTCTTATGGCATTCTGGTTGTCGCCGTTGTGCATGGCGGAAGGGATCCGGAAGGCTGGGTGTAACGGACGTTCAGGGTTTGCAGCAAGATGGCGGATCGAACCATCGCCCCCACGCTCACGCCTCCGCAGGCTCCACTTTCACCTTGAGCCCCAGCGCCCTTATCACCCCGAACAGGGTCGACATGCGCGGATCGCCCTTTTCGCTGAGCGCCTTGTAGAGCGCCTCGCGGGTGACCCCGGCGGTGCGGGCGATGTCGCTCATGCCGCGGGCCTTGGCGACATCGCCGAGGGCTGCGGCGAACAGCGCCGGATCGCCGTCCGCAAGGGCAGCCTCCAGATAGGCTGAAACCATCTCCGGGCTGTCGAGAAATTCAGCCACATCAAAGGGTTGGGTTACGAGTGCCATTTAGAGCTCCTTGGCCAGTTTCCATGCAGTCTTGATGTCGGCCTGCTGCCGGGATTTGTTTCCACCGCACAGCAGAATAATCAGCCGGTCATTCCGCATGGCGACATAAATCCGGTAACCCGGACCATAATCCACACGCAGCTCGCTTACGCCCTGCCCCACCGGTTTGATATCACCCGGATTGCCGAGCGTTATTCGCCTGATCCGCACCAAAATCCGCGCTTTGGCCTCCCTGTCGCGCAGCTTCGCAAGCCATTTCGCAAACACTTCAGTTTGGCGAACTTCAATCATCTGTGAAATATAGTTCACATGTTGCCGGCAATCAACTATCGCCGCCCGTCCTCCACGTAAAAAAACCGCCAGAGAAAAATCTCCGGCGGTTTTAGGTGTGCTTCAACGTGGGGAGGATGAAGAACGTGTAGCTAGGCGATGGCGACGATGCCGAGCACGGCGAGCAGGAACAGCACCAGCACGACTGCGATCAGCAGCTTGGCACCGGTCAGTGCCGCACCGGACAGGCGGCCGAAGCCGAGCAGGCCGGCAACGGCTGCGACAATAAGCAAGATCAGAATCCACTGTAACATCAGGGTAGCCCTCCATTTGGAAATACACCGGCTCAACGCCGCGGGGGTCCAAATGGTTCCCGGTCAATTCGAATTATCCTGCCGTCACCTTTCTTGCTGCCTGGCAAGCGGGCTCAGCCCCTGCCCCGGTAGGTCGGCACGCCCTGGTCGGGAATCCACACGGTTTCCGGCGCCGCCCCGGTCTGCCAGAACACGTCGATCGGGATACCGCCGCGCGGGTACCAGTAGCCGCCGATGCGCAACCATTGCGGCCCCAGCAGTTCGACGAGACGGCGGCCGATCGAGACCGTGCAATCCTCGTGAAAGGCGCCATGGTTTCGAAACGAGGTCAGGTAGAGTTTCAGCGACTTGCTTTCGACAAGCCAGTCTCCCGGCACGTAATCGATCACCAGATGGGCAAAATCCGGCTGCCCGGTCATCGGGCACAAGGAGGTGAATTCCGGTGCGGTGAAGCGCACGCAATAGGCGGTGTCGGCCTGCGGGTTCTTGACCCGTTCGAGCACCGCCTGCTCCGGGCTTGCCGGCTGCTGCGTCGGACTGCCGAGCTGCTTGAGATCGGCGTAGATATCGCTCTTGTCGGTCATTTTCCGTTCTCCTGAAACGAAAGATACAATCTCAGACGTCTTCGCCCGGCCATTCGACCAGAAAATTCTCGAACTCCTCGAGCGCCATGCCGTCTTCGCTCACCGTCCGGCCGCGCACCGAAACGCCGGCCTCGTGCACGGTTTCGGGATCGCCCGAGACCAGCGGATGCCACCAGTAGAGATCGGCGCCCTCGGCGATCAGCCGGTAGCCGCAGGTCGGCGGCAGCCAGGTGATTTCGTCCACCTGCTTAGGCGTCAGGCCGATGCAATCGGGCACTGTGGCCTGGCGGTTTTCATAGTCGGTGCAACGGCAGCTCTGGTCATCGAGCAGGCGGCAGGCGATGCTGGTCCAGACGATCTCGCCGGTGTCCCAGTCCTCGAGCTTGTTGAGGCAGCAGCGGCCGCAACCGTCGCACAGGCTTTCCCATTCGGCCTTGGTCATCTTGGCAAGCGGCTTGGCTTTCCAGAAGGGTTTGGCGTCCATGGCCATCGTCCTTTTTCATTTGCGGCGCGCCTCAGCGCGTCCATTCGGCTTGTCCTTTGACTGAAAATCAGCCAAAAGCATAGGTCACAGGGGGCGAAAACTGTGGTGCTATCGTGCATCACCGTCAAAGCAACACGTGGCGATGCAAGCCGCCGCCGCCCGCAATGGACATAGACCCGTGCAAGACCCGTTCAACCAGGAAGACCGGCCGCGCAAGCGCTCCAACATTCTGCTCCGCATCGATTCCTGGATTGATTCCTCGATCTGGAACGCCGGGTTCCGCGTCGGCGAGGTCTGGGAGGAGATTACCATCTTCTTCCGCCGGTTCCGCACCCGCGGGGTCTGGAAAGCGGTGTTCGAATTCGCCGGCGAAGGCATGAATGTGGGTACCGCGGGCTTCGTGCTGCTCTTGGCGCTGGCGCTGCCGGCATTCGAGGAAACGGCGGGCAACTGGCGCGCGCGCGATGATTTCGCCGTCACCTTCCTCGACCGCTACGGCAACGAGATCGGCCATCGCGGCATCATCCACGAGGATTCGGCGCCGGTTGATCAGCTGCCCGATCATTTCGTCAAGTCGGTGCTGGCCACCGAGGACCGGCGCTTCTTCGAGCATTTCGGTATCGATTTCCTCGGCCTGGCGCGCGCCATGACCGAAAACGTCAAGGCCAACTCGGTGGTCCAGGGCGGCTCCACCATCACCCAGCAATTGGCCAAGAACCTGTTTCTGACCAACGAGCGCACGCTTGAGCGCAAGATCAAGGAGGCCTTCCTGGCCTTCTGGCTCGAGGCCAACCTGCCGAAGAAGGAAATCCTCCGGCTTTATCTCGACCGCGCCTACATGGGCGGCGGCACCTTCGGGGCGGCAGCAGCGGCGCAATTCTATTTCGGTAAGGACATCACCGAGGTCTCGATCGCCGAATCGGCGATGCTGGCCGGCCTGTTCAAGGCGCCTGCCCGCTACGCCCCGCATATCAATTTGCCGGCAGCCCGGGCACGGGCCAACGAGGTGCTGTCCAACCTGGTTCAGGGCAACCTGATGACCGAGGGCCAGGTCATCGGTGCGCGGCGCAACCCGGCCAGCGTGATCGACCGTGGCGACCATGACGCGCCGGACTATTTCCTCGACTGGGCGTTCGAGGAGGTCAAGCGCATTGCCGCGGCCTATGACCAGCACTCGCTGATCGTGCGCACCACCGTCGATCCGGGCATGCAGGAAGCCGCCGAAGCGGCGGTTGAATCCGGATTGCGCCAGTATGGCGAGCGCTACCGGGCAAGCCAGGCAGCTTTGGTGCTGATCGAGAATGGCGGCGCGGTGCGGGCCATGGTCGGCGGCCGTGACTACGGCGACAGCCAGTTCAACCGCGCCTCGCGGGCGCTCAGGCAACCCGGTTCCTCGTTCAAGGTCTACACCTACTCGCTGGCGATGGAAAAAGGCATGACGCCGGACAGCCCGATCACCGACGCGCCGATCCACTGGGGCAACTGGAACCCGAAGAACTACAGCCTCGGCTACCGCGGCCGCATCGACATCAAGACGGCGCTGGCCAAATCGATCAATACCATCCCGGTCAGGATCGCCAAGGAGCGGCTTGGCGAGGACCCGATCGGCCAGATCATGGCGCAGGCGAAGAAATTCGGCATCGAGACCCCGATCCGCCGCGATGTCACCATCCCGATCGGGACCTCGGAGGTTACCGTGCTCGACCAGGCAACGGCCTATGCGGTGTTTCCGGCCGGCGGCTACCAGTCGCGCCGCCACGGCATCGCGCAGATTCTCAACTACAATGGCGACGTGCTTTACGATTTCGACCGCGACGAACCGCCGGCCGAACGGGTTCTGTCGGAAACCGCCGACAATTACATGAACCAGATGCTGACCCGCGTGCCCTATGTCGGCACCGCGCGGCGCGCGGCGGTCGATGGCGTGCTGACCGGCGGCAAGACCGGCACCACGCAGGCCTATCGCGATGCCTGGTTCTGCGGCTTCACCGGCAATTTCACCGCCGCGGTGTGGTTCGGCAACGACGACTACACCTCATCCAACCGGATGACCGGCGGCTCGCTGCCGGCGATGACCTTCAAACGGGTGATGGACTACGCCCATCAGGGCATCGAGCTGCGGGCCATTCCCGGCGTCGAAAATCCGCTGCCGGAACCGAAAGCCGCACCGCTGGTGGCCGAGGACTCGACGGACGCCGACGGCAATGTGCTGTCCGCGCGGCAACGCTCGCGCTCGCTCAACCGGGAAACCACCAGTGTTCTTCGCGATCTCCTGGGGCAGTTGAACAGCGCCAAGCCGCTGGGCAAGACCGAGCAACTGGCCGCGACCGAAACCCTGCGCGGCCTGCTTCCGGCAACCGCGGAACGATGACCCGCCGCAGCGCGGTTTGACAGCGGTGCATTTGTCGATCTTTTGGACCGGGGTGACTGGTTATTGGCGCGGTATTGTGCTTTTCCTCGGTCACGGCATTTGCCGCGCAACCGATCTGATGCCCCTGCCTGCGGCCAATGCCGCGCGCAAGACCTGACCAAGGAAGTCCCGCCACGTGTTTCGCCTGCCCGTCCTGATTGCTCTGACCCTGGCGATTGCTTTTGGCGGCGGCGCCTGGTCGGCGTCGTGGATGCTCAAGGCCACATCGGGTTTCGGGGCGATCACACTCGGCTCCTGGAGCGCCTATCCCGACCTGCAGACGGCCAGCGCCGATCCCTTCGCCAAGGCGCACCGCGCCGGCGACGGCCGCATCCTGCTTGGCCGCGCCGAAGGCCTGGTGTTTACCGCAAGAAACGATGAAACCGGCAGCAGCCTGTCGGGCCGGTGCGCTTACGAAATTTCCGGATCGACGCCGCCGGCGCGGTTCTGGACGCTTCAGGTCGGCGGCCCGGACGGGGAACCGCTGGAGACGCCGCCGCGGGTTCCGGCCAGTCTGACGTCATGGACCACCTTGCGCCAGACCGACGGCACGTTTTCGATCCGGGTCGGCGCCCTCCCCAGCCCGGGCAACTGGATCTGGCTCGACAAGCGCGGCGACGTGACATTCGTGCTGACCCTGATCGACACGCCTACCGCGGCGTCGGCCAGCATGGTCGACCTCGACATGCCGAAAATCTCGCAGATCGGATGTTCCGATGCGTAGTGTCCTGCTGGCCATCGCGATCGGGCTGGTCGGAGCAGCGTTCATCCATATCGTCATCATTCTGGCGTTGCCGATGTGGACCGGCAAGGATGCCTGGACCCGGGTCGAAGCTCTGGGGGCGACGAACCGGTTTTATCAACTCGCCAACGAGCCGAACACGACCGGGCTTTACAACGAAAATCCGCATGTCCGCAGCGCGGTGTGCCGCTTCGACATCACCGATGGCCCGGTTCGCATCATCGCCTCGGGCGATGTTCCTGCCTGGACGGTGTCGGCCTACGATGTGTCGTCGAATGAAACCTATTCGATGAACGACCGCTCGGCCATCGGCACCGGGGTCCACATCGCTCTGGTCACACCGGCACAGATGCTGCAATTGCGGCGTTTCATGCCCCGCTCGCTTGAACGGGCGGTGCTGGTGGAGCTGACCAATCCGCAAGGCTATCTGGCCTTGCGCGCCGTAGCCCCCTTGCCCAGCCAGGAAACTGCGGCGCGGGCGTTCCTGAAAAATGCGGTTTGCGCGAATTTCAAGATCGACCCTGCCTGAGCCGGCTGCATTGCTGCACGAAACAGATGACCGCAGGCAATGCCGCTGCGTGGGAAGCAGCGAACAGGCCCGGCGACGGCCGGTTTCGGGATGCTCAGAATAGGATGACAGCCTGGCTGCCGCCAGCCAGGCCTGCCGCCTGGCGCCTGGCGCCAACAGGTGAAGCCGATTGATTTCAATCAATGAGTTTTGCCCGATCACCGGCTATATATATGCGATTACGTATATATGCGGCGGCATGGATTTTCCGCCCCCAGGGAGGTTAAGTGCATGAAAAAGGCGAACATTGTTGTCCTTGGCGCAGGTCTTGGCGGCATTTCCATGGTCTTCGATCTCAAGGCGGAACTGGGAAGCAGCCACCGGATCGTTCTCGTCAACAAGACCGAGAGTTTCCAGTTCACTCCCTCCAACCCCTGGGTTGGCGTCGGCTGGCGCAAGAAAAAGGACATCACCATCGAGCTGGCGCCCCTGATGGCCAAGCACGGCATGGACTTCGTCCAGGGCTCGGCCAGGAAGCTGCACCCGGAAGAAAACCGCATCGAAATGGAAGACGGCAAATCGGTCGATTACGATTACCTGGTGATCGCCACCGGCCCGGAACTGGCCTTTGACGAGGTCGAGGGGCTTGGTCCCGAAGGCCACACCCAATCGGTTTGCACCGTCGATCACGCAGTCCAGGCCAACACCGCGTTTGAAGCCTTCTGCGCCAATCCCGGCCCGATTGTCGTCGGCGCGGTACAGGGCGCGTCCTGCTACGGCCCAGCTTACGAATATGCGATGATCCTCGACACCGAATTGCGCAAGCGCAAGATCCGCGACAAGGTGCCAATGACCTTCGTCACCGCCGAACCCTATGTCGGTCATCTCGGTCTTGGCGGCGTCGGCGACACCAAGGGCATGCTCGAACACGAGATGCGCCAGCGCAGCGTCCGCTGGATCACCAATGCCAAGGTGGAAAAGGTCGCGGACGGCGCCATGACGGTGTCCGAACTCAATGAAGACGGCTCGGAAAAGGCCAAGCACGAACTCAATTTCAAATATTCGATGATGTTGCCGGCGTTCCGCGGCATTGGCGCTGTACGCGACATCGAGGGCCTGGTCAATCCGCGCGGCTTCATCATCGTCGACAAGCACCAGCGCAACCCGAAATACCCCAACATCTTCGGCATCGGCGTGGCGATCGCCATCGCGCCGCTGGAAAAGACCCCGGTGCCGACCGGCGTGCCGAAGACCGGCTACATGATCGAAAGCATGGTGCTGGCCTCGGCCAAGAACATCAAGACGCTGCTTGCCGGCGGACAACCGACCAGCGAGGCCAGCTGGAATGCCTTCTGCCTGGCCGATTTCGGCGACAAGGGCGTGGCCTTCCTGGCGCAACCGCAAAACCCGCCGCGCAACGTCAACTGGGCCAGCGAAGGCATGTGGGTGCATCTGGCCAAGGTGGCGTTCGAGAAATACTTCCTGCGCAAGGTCCGCAAAGGCATCACCGAGACCTATTATGAAAGCGCGATCATGAAGATGCTGGCGATGCACAAGCTGAAATAGACCGGCAGACCTTCCTCGACAGAGCCATGCGCGGGCAACCGCCGGCGCATGGCCAATGCCCTGCCCTTGCCGTAGCCGCCCCCACCCACTTACGAGATCCGATCATGAAAATTCAGCTGACTGCACTTCCCCTCATCCTCGCGCTTGCCTCATCATCAGCCTTTGCCGGCCCGGTCGCAGATTTCGAGGCCGGTTTCCGCGAGACCTATGGCAGTTACCGGATGGCGCTGTTTGCCACCAACTCGGGTGACGCAGGCAAATCCATCAAGGCAATTGGCGAATTCGAGACGCGCTGGCGCGATCTGGTGTCGAAAAACGGCACAACCCCGCCGCCGCACTACCAGGACGATCCGGCATGGGGCGAAACCCTTGCCGGGGTCACCGAAACCATCGGCAAGGCGAAGCAACTCGCCGACGATGGCGATCTGGGCCAGTCCCACGAAGTCCTTGAACATGTCCGCGATGCGATCGGCGACTTGCACGCGCGCAACAACATCGTGTCGTTCTCGGACCGGATGAACGCCTACCATGCCCGGATGGAACACGTCATCGTAACATCCGCGGCCGGAGGAGAGCCCGGTCAGCAGGTTGTCGAACAGGCGGCCGTGCTGGCCTATCTCGCCGACGACATGCTGGGCACACTGCCGCCCGAGGCCAGGGACAACATGGAGTTCGGCAAGCTTGCGGACGCCGTGAAAGCCTCGGTTGCTGCATTCCAAACCGCTGCGCGCAGCGGCGACGCCGCGGCCATCAAGGCTGCCGTTTCCGGCCTGAAAATGCCCTATTCGAAACTGTTCCTGAAATTCGGCTGACGGTTCCGGCCGTCATCCGCTGTCAGCTGTGATCCGGCGATACCAGACGTATTTACCGCCCGCCAGCACAGATACTGCCCCGGAATGACCTGATTTGGTGCGTTGCGGCGACCTATGCGCGTCGGCAAGGACGCGAAGAGAACGCCGCAAACTCAGGCGTTCTTGCTGCGGCCGCGTTTCTTGCCGGTCGGCTTGGAGGGTGCCGTATCGTCAAACATCGGTTCGTGACGGCACGCTTCGGGCAGATCTGTATTGCCGCAAAGCCGCTCACGACGAACGCCGGTGAACATAAGCACCTTGGCAGACGTGGCGGATGGGTTGCCTGCCGATGCTTGGGCATTTGGACTTCGGCACCTTGCCAAGTCTAAGAATATAATCGTCGCCATTTCTGGACTCCACATTTCTGGAACAGGAAATACGCTCGACAACTCTCCCCTTGCTATTAATACATCAAGCCACCTCTTGGTTAACAGCTCGCTAACGCTTTTGGCATAAGTTGATGCAAGTATCTTGTTGCGTCTGAGTAAGGTGTACCCGTGTCCGACAATTTCCGCGATCTCGAACGGCCAGATGGCGCCCGCCGCAAGCAAGCGGTGCTGATGGCTGCCATCAGTGCTCTTGAGTGCCTCGATCATCCCTCGCGGCAGGATCTGGCACGGTTTTCCCGCCTCTTCATCCCGCTTTACCGAACTGCGAGCCAGGAAACCCGGCGCACCGCGTCGGCGACCTTGTCGCGCTTGTCCCAGGTTCCCGATGATGTGGCGGAGATGCTGATCAATGAGCCGGTCGCCATCGCCGCTCCCTTCATCGTGCATTATCCGCGGCTCAGGGAAACCGCGCTGATCCGGGCGGTGATGCGCAACGGCGCGCCGCATGCACGGGCGGCCGCCCGCCGCTCCGACCTGTCACCGCAGGCGATCGCCGCCCTGCAGGAGCTCAAGGACCCGTCCGTCGATGGCCTTCTGGTGCTTCGTGGACTGATCCCGCAACCGGCACAGCCGGTTTCCGCCACACCGGTATCTGCTGCGACTGCGGCAACACGGCCTATCGTCGACGCGCCACCGCTCGACCCCAGCGAAAAACTCAGAGCCGAATTGCGCAAACTCGTCGCCGCGGCCAGCCCCACCCCGAAATCACCGCTCAATCGCCCGACCGGAACCCGTGTGCCGCAAGAGGTGGCTGAGACAGCCGCCACCGCCCTGCCCGATGCCGCAAATGCCACCCGGTCGACAGCCGCGCGCCGCAGGGTCGCCGATGTCCGGCTCAGCCAGTTGGCGCGCCATGCCAAGGCCGACCAGGAAACCTGGTTCGCCACAGCCCTCGCCGATGCCATGGGGGCCAGCTACGCGCTCGCCGAACGGATCATGATGGACCTGTCGGGCCGGCAGCTGGCAACGGCGCTGATTGGCCTGGGCGCTCCCGACAGCACCATCAAATCGGCTCTCGAGACCTTCTTTCCGCATCTGGCCAATCCATCGAACCGGCATACGCTGGCCACCGACCTGATCGAGGAACTGGACGCCGAAAGCTGTACCGCGCGCCTGAACGCGTGGCAGCGCGCCGACAGCTATACAAGCGGCGCGGCAACCCATATTCCCGCGACGGCAGACAGCAAACCCGTGCGACAGACGCTGGGCCAGCGCACCACGCCTCAGGAAGTCCGGCGCCGCACGACACCATCGCGCAAATCCGCCTGAGGAGGAGACCGAGCATGGACCGCGTTACCGGCGGCTGCCTGTGCGGCAACGTCCGATTTGTAACCTCGGGTGATCCCTATCGGGTCGGACTGTGCCACTGTCTCGACTGCCGCAAGCATCATGGAGCGCTGTTTCACGCGTCAGCCATTTTCCCGCAGGACGCGGTGAAGATCGATGGCGAAACACGCGACTATGCCGGGCGGCATTTCTGTCCCCGTTGCGGTTCATCGGTTTTCGGACGAAGCGGCGACGAGATCGAGGTCAATCTCGGCGCGCTGGACGCCCACGACCACTTCATGCCGACCTACGAGCTGTGGACCGTCCGGCGTGAAGCGTGGCTGCCGCCGTTTCCGCTCGCAAAACGATACGAGCGCGATCGTGACGCCACCAGCCGCCTTGAAGAGTAGATCCCACGCCCATCCTCGGGATTGCCCGAAAGTTCTTTATCTTGATCAGGGAATGCCGATTAACCTCGGCAATTCCCATGCAAGCGGGCCATCAAGGCGCAACCGGGAATGAGCATCATCGTCTGGCTTTTCGCCACCCAGCGGCGCGGGCTTCGGCTTCCGAGCAGAACCAACGCTCACCATATCGCGGGGATATCTTCGTCTTGAAATAAAATTCCTGGCCGGGCACATGGTAGATACGTTCGCCAGTGTTGACGCTGATGTTCCCCTTGATGACACACTGATCTGTGCCAGCGGGTTGTGTGTCTGGAACTCGAGACGCAATGCGGCTGATCGCGCTTGGCGCAATGAAAGCAACAGCTGAACTGACAATCACCAATGTAAGAAATCTGGGCATGACAATCCGGAAACACCATTTTGATTTCCGAGAATGCACGCTACGGATTAACGGCGGACAAACATAATCGCTATAATTGCTTCAACCGGCAATCGCCACCACCGTGCTGAGCCAGTGTTTTGAGATACGGAGCTGCTCCCGGATACTGAAATACGCCGCCCCCCCCCCGGGCGAGGCCATCATCAAGCCCGCTGCACGACGCTGCGCATGCTTACGGCACGTCGTCATCAGCGGCCGCGCCGCCCTCACCTTCCCAACCAAGGATCTGGCCGGTTTCCTGCCGATTGAACTTCAACCGCAGGCCGGCGCCTGCGTCATTTTCAGGCAGGAACTCGATGCCGAAATGTTCGAACGCCGCGATCAGGCTTGCCAGTGCCGGCCCATCGAGCGAGTGAACACCCGCCTCGAAATCGGCAACCGAAGTGACGGCCAATCCCGCCTGCGCCGCAAGTTGTGCCTGGTCGATCAGGGCCAGCGCTCGCGCCGCGATCGAAAATTCAGGCGTCAAGACAATCGGCATTTGGACCTCCTGCAGTTTCCGTTTCCGGACCAGATTATACAAAGGACTGTCCGGTGGCGAAGATTTAACAGGAACGCGGCAGTCGTTAGTCTTCGCTGAAACTCAGATAGGTTTCGGGCGTATCGGTTTCGATTTCCACAACCCAGATGTCGGAATCAAACCGCAACTCGCGGGCCAACGCCTCGGACACATCCGTTTCGGCAACGCGCTGCAACCTGAGTTCGAACAGGCGAGCCTCGGGATGATCGGTGTCAAAGAAGGATTGCGGCGCGGGGGCTGCGAGGCTCTCGCTGCCATCGCGGTGGCGAATGCGAATGAAGATCGCACCGGCTTCCTCGGCGCCGCGTCTTTCGATTGCCGCCATGCCGCCTTCGGCAAACAGGCGGCGGGTCAGGGCCGAGACGAAGACGCCGGCCTTGAGCCTCACAGCGCGCCGATCTCGAGCAGCTTCTTCAGCACGGTATCGTTGGGCTCGCCGGTGACCGGAAGCCGGTAATGCTTTTCAAAGGCGCTGATCGCCGCGCGGGTTTCGGATCCGGCCACGCCATCCACCGAAATGTCGGCATAGGCGATGTTGGACAGGCCGGACTGGATCTGACGCACCAGTTCGCTGGGTCCCTCGGCAATGATCGCGGGAATGGTGACCGGTTCACCGCTGCGCTGATCGGCGGCGACAACCGGGGCCGGACGCGGCTTGGGTGTCGGGCGGGCAACCGGCTGGCTGCTGGCCACTTCAACCGGGGCAGCCTGCGCCCTGGCCTGGTCTATGATGGCGAGAAGTCCGGCTGTTGCTTCGCCGGTCTCGACATAGCCGTTGTTCTTTTCCCAGGTTCGGATCGCGGCTGAGGATTTCGGCCCCATCAGGCCGTCGACATCACCCGAATACAGGCCCTTTGCCGCCAGGATGGTCTGGATCTGGGCCAGCACCGGATCCGACGCCGGGCCGGCGGCCGTTTCCGGGGCAATCTGGGGCATGGCGGGCGCTGGCGCCGCATTGGGGACAGGGATCGAGGCGGTCGGCGTGTCGTCGCTGCGCTCGATCCGGTAAGTGGTCACGGTTCGCGTCGGCACACCCTTGATGAACGGTGTCTGCGTGGCAGGGTTCGCAGCGGCTTGAGGAGCCGCGGGCGATGCGACCTCACGTGTCTTGAGAATCGGCGCGGGGTGCTGCCCCGGCTGGTGCCACAACGCGTTGGCTGCGACGAAGCCGAAGATCACCGTGAACGCCACACTGCCGCCGGCAAGCGACGGATGCGCCGATACGAATGACCCGAGCATTCCCAGAATGCCGTGGCCATTGGCAGCTTCATCATCATACAAGTCAGGCGATACGCGCTGTCTCGGCATAGTCTTCATTCCTGGTTTTTTCATCATTTCGCGCCAGCTTGCTGGCCTGGTTCCTGGCGGGTTTCGGCAGAACCGGTGGGAACACCACGGCTGTCGCGGCCAAAGTCTCATCGGCCTCCCGATTGGCGCCCGAACCGTCCGCGGGCAGATCGATGGTCACCACCGTGCCCTTGCCCTCAGAGCTTTCGATGGTGAAGCCACCACCATGCAGGTCGACAAGCCCCTTGACCAGGGACAGGCCGAGACCGGTGCCCTCGTAGTGACGGCCAAGTTCGTTCTGCACCTGGACGAAGGGTTCGCCGATTGTGGCGAGCTGTTCCGCGGGGATGCCAATTCCGGTGTCGCTGACAACCAACTGCAAGCGGCCATCGCGGATGGCGGCATCGACATTGACCACACCGCCGGGTTCGGTGAACTTGATCGCGTTGCCGACAAGATTGATCAGGATCTGCTGAACCGCACTTCTATCGGCCACCACTTCGCCGACGCCACGCGCAAGCCGCCGGGTGAGCGTCACGCCGCGGTTTGATGCCTGCAGGCGCAGCATCGCGTCACAGCTGTCGATGACATCACCGATCGGGAATGCCTCGACAAACACCTCATAGCGGCCGGCTTCGATTTTCGACATGTCGAGCATGGTGTTGACCAGGGTCAGCAAATGCTCGCCCGAGTGATGGATCAGGCCGACATATTCACGCTGCCGCTCATCGTTGAATGTTCCAAACAGCTCGCGTGCGAGAATGTCGGAAAAACCGATAATGGCATTCAGCGGGGTGCGCAGTTCATGGCTGACGGCAGCGAGGAACCGTGTCTTGGCAGCGTTGGAGCTTTCGGCTTCCTCCACCACCACGTGGGCCCGCATATGATCTGCGACCTCTGCCGAGATATCCCGGGTCTGGGCCAGAAAGCCTGCAAACTGGCCATCGGCTCCGCGCTCGGCTGACAGCGAGACTGCGACGTGGACGAATTGCGAGGTCTCGGATACGCAGTCAAAACGCAGGTCAACCCGGCTGCGTGCTTCGCCACGGCGCAGGCAGTCGACGGCATCGAGAAAAGCAATGCGGTCGGCAACATGGATGCGATTGACAAACCCCTTGCCCGAGAGCTCACCGATTTTCCGGGTGAAGTCCGCCTCATCGGCGCCTGAAACCTGAACCACGTCCCCGCGCGCGTCATGCAACGTCACCAATCCGGACAGCCGGTCGAGGATGTCGGCATTTGGCAATGAAACGGGGGCAACGGGTTCGACGATGCGGTTCCCGGCCGGCAGAGATGGCTCAAGGCCGAACGCCAGACCGCGCACCAGCGCGTAGACTGCAAAAGCCAGACCCGCAGCCATTGGCGCCGACGGCGGCACAGCGGCAGTCAAGCCGGCTGAACCGAGAGCCGCGACCAGCAATGCCGTCACCACAGCGGCAAGAAGACCGAGCAGGAGACCCGAAGGTTTTTTCGACTGGATCGCGGCCTCAAGCGGCAGCAGTGCGAGCAAGGCCAGAAGTGGTGAGGCCAGACCGCCGCTAAAGGCGGCAAGGGCGCCGAGCGCGATCGCCGCAGCAGCAAGGAAGGCCCGCCCGGTGAGGCGCGGCGAACCGGTACCGGCGAGCAGGCCGGCGGCGGCGATCGGCATTGCGGCTGCGGCCAGGGTGCCGGCAATCGCGTGCGGCCAGGTGAATGCCGTCAGCAAGACAGGAGCGGTGATCACCGGGATAACAATGATGCCCGAAAGACAGATGGTCATGGCCCGCACCCGACTCTCGTGAGCCTCGCGGTCATGAACTGCAGAGCCCAGCCAGGACTCGGCGGTTTGCCGTCCAGCCAGCTTCATTCTGTCGATGAGGTTGTCAATTTTATTCACTGCCGAATCCGTACACGCCGCAGTTGTTTGTGATTGGCTCGACTGTGTCAGCGCTGACTTAAGGAAAGGATAAGCCAAGCCTCCGCGGGCAGCAGAAAACCGTCGATTTGAGACTTTGACAGCCCGGCAGGGCCGGCTTCGGGGAACATGGTTAATCGTTGCTTTCCGGAAACAAGGATTTCTCACATGTCACGATGCAGCCACCGAAACCGTCAGGAAACGGGCTTTTTCAGATCTGCCAGGACTGGAAAGACCACGCGCGAGCCCGCTTCGCCGGACGGTTGGGCCGTTGAATTCACGGTCGGCTGCGTTCGTTAAAATTTTCAGCAAATTTGGCTCAAAACGTTTCGCCCGCTTCAAATCCGCCTTGAACAATTTGTATCATGATCCTCGTCAAGTTCGGGACAACCCGAGCACTTCCGCTCAAAGATGGCGGGAACAGGAAGGGCTAGACAATGTGGTTTTTGATCAAGGGAAGTTTCTGGTTTTCACTCGTGCTGATTACCTTGCCATTTCTCGACACCAATTCGCGTGAGGCGCTTGAAGATGCGCCACCGCTTGAAGTCGGCCAGAGCATGGCCGCCGCAGCCGAAGCCTTCGAGGACATCAGGCAGATCTGCGTCCGCAAACCCGACATTTGTGAAACCGGCAGCGAAACCTTCGCCGCCCTTGGCCTGCGCGCCAAGGAAGGCGCCCGCATCGCCTACCAGTTTCTCGATTCCAAATTCGCCGATGGCGAGACCGACCTGGTGACAGGCTCTCTGCCAGTGACGAACTAGTCCACCCGGCCCGCCTGTCCATGAGGGTGCAGGCGACGGGGGAAGCCTACCGTATGTTACATGATGCTATACACTGCCAACTCTAGCCGCGTCTGACGCGCCGCCGCCGGGAACAGCCCTTCCTCCCGGCGGCGCTTTCTTTTTGTGCGGGCGCCAGGCAACAGCCCTTCCTTCTGGCGGCGCTTTCTTTTTGTGCGGGCGCCGGGAACAGCCCTTCCTCCCGGCGGCGCTTTCTTTTTGTGCGGGCGCCGGGAACAGCCCTTCCTCCCGGCGGCGCTTTCTTTTTGTGCGGGCGCCAGGCAACAGCCCTTCCTCCCGGCGGCGCTTTCTTTTTGTGCGGGCGCCAGGCAACAGCCCTTCCTCCCGGCCGCGCTTTCTTTCGTGCGGGCGCCGGAACGGGGTGCATATTCGGTCAAACCCGCCTATATGACTGGCGGGCCACAGGAAACCGAGATGACCACGCTGCAAACCATTATCGACGACTTCGAGTATCTTGAAGACTGGGAAGACCGGTACCGCTACGTAATCGAGATCGGCAAGGCATTGCCCGAGATGCCGGCGTCGGAGCAGACCGACGACAACAAGGTCAAGGGCTGCGCCAGCCAGGTCTGGCTGGTCGCCGAGACCCAACCGGGCCCCCCCGGCGACCCGGTGATGATCTTCCGCGGGGATTCGGACGCCCATATCGTGCGCGGCCTGGTCGCCATCGTGCTGGCAGCGACTTCAGGCAAGAAGGCGTCGGAGGTCGAAAAGCTCGACGAAGGCGCCCTGATGGCGCAGCTGGGCCTGGGCGAACACCTCTCGCCGCAGCGGGCCAACGGGCTTCGCTCGATGGTCATGCGCATCAAGGCGCATGCGGCGGCGGCGCGGACGGACGGCTGACCGGCCGCTTGGGAGCGCCATAGTGCCGGGCGAGCGCGGCCAGCGCGGTGCGCAGCATCAGCTTGGCTGAACGGGCCGGCCACTGCCGCTCGCGTTCGACCACGGCCAGCCCCTTGAGATAACAGCACACATCGAGCAGCACGCCGGACAAGTCCGGGCCCACCTCCCGCAACGCCGCTTCCACCCGCAGGCGCGCCGACAAGGCCGCATCGCCAAGATCCGCGGCGCCGCCGCTCAGACCGGCCTGCCTTGCCACCCGCACCGGTTCCCAGCGCTGGGCCAGCGACGGCTGCATCTGCCCGCGGGTGAAATCAGCGCGCAATCTCTCGCCCGCCTCTACCTGTACCGGCTCAAGAAACAGGGCCCCGCCCCTGCCCTTTATCCGCGCCAGTGCGGCCAGCGGCGATTCTGCCTCGTTGACCGCAAGTAGCCCATGGTCCGGATCGGATCTCGGCACCAGGGTGCGGTGCTGATCCTGAAACGCGCTTTCCGGATCGGCGAGCCAACGCTTGAGGGCAGCACGGCCCTCAGGGGTAAGCGCAAACGTTGCCGTGCTACCGCCCGGAGGCGTTTGAGGCCCGTCGACAAATATCAGACCCCGCCCGAGGGCAGCCTTGAAGAGACGGGCATCGACGCTGCGGCGTGTGCCGTCGTTGCGCAACAGTTCCACCTGCTCCGGCCGCGCTTGGCCAGCTGATGGCGACCGGGCTGCGGGCCCCCGGGCCAGAAACCCGATCAATGCGGCAAGAGCCTTGCGGGAGCGATGCGCGTCAGAATTCTGCATTGTCATGCTCCAGCGGTGCAAAAACCGCGGCGATGCAGCGTTCACACCGCTCGACAAAGCGGTCATAGCCCGCGTCGTCGCGGCGATCCTCAACCACCGAACAGGCGTGCATCACCGTAGTCCGGTCACGGCCAAATGCCTTTGCGATGGTGCGATAAGGCACGGAAAGCACCACATGGCTGAGATACATGGCGATCTGGCGCTTGTGGCAGCGCGGTCTGCGGCGAACGGCGGCTTCGGGCAAATCCCGCTCGCAGGCGGCCGCAAACAGTTCCGCCACGAGCCGCCAGATGATGTGGCAGCGCAAGACATTGACGGATGCCAACCTGTTGTCCTGATCCCCCGCACGGCCATTCGGCGCCGTACTGACGCAATCAGCATCTGCCGGGACGGCGAAGCCTAAAAGATCAGCCAGGGCGATCCCATCTGCCGGTGCTCCGATCGGCGGGGCAAGATCGTGGCCGGGCACGAGGCCCGCCGCGGTGTCAGCGGACCCGGTCCGCGCCAGGGGGCCGGCCAGCCGGGCCTGGCTGCGCAGGTTTCTGTCGCCAATTGAGTTGCATCGCACTGCCATGTGAAAATCTCCCTTTATAGGAATATTTTCTTACATGGTATGCAGAGCCTGGGGACGTGCAGCCACCCACGAGCTACATCCTAGCGTTGTTTTTATGTGATTTTTGTAGTTTTTCAGCAGAATAATGAGGAATTATTTCCTCACACGATCCGCCTGGTGCGCCGCGCGGGCGTCGATCGACGCTTGCGCAAGGCCGAAACGGGCACGGCACTTGCCGGAGGCATCGCATCTCGGCGATCTTTCAAACGCAGCCTTCAAGCGCCGCATGGCCAGCACACTCAGACCCTGTGCGAATGAAAAAACCGCGGCACAAGGCCACGGTTTTTTATGAGGTCACAGATTCAACCGGCCTTCGGCTCGGTTGTCCGACCGTGTCCTGCTCATCCTGGTTCTGGGTTGACGACCGAACCGTGTGATCAGCGGGACACAGCGACCGGCAGCTTACTTGCCGCGCTTGCGCTTCTGGCCCAGACCCATTTCCTTTGCCAGGCGCGAGCGCGCTTCTGCATAGGACGGGGCAACCATCGGATAATCCGCCGGCAGGTCCCACTTCTCGCGGTACTGCTCAGGGGTCAGCCCGTAATGGGTCATCAGATGGCGCTTGAGCGACTTGAACTTCTGACCATCTTCCAGGCAAATCAGGTAATCGTTCTGGATCGAACGGCGAACCGAAACGGCTGGCTTGGGCTTTTCAACGACTTCTTCCACCGGCATGGTCGCTCCGCCAAGTGCGGCATGCACCTGTGAAATGACATTCGGAAGATCGTTTGCAGCAACGGAGTTGTTGCTCACATATGCCGCGACAATTTCCGCAGTCAACTCGATCAGGAGTTCCGCGCCATTGTCATTGTTTGCTTCTGTCATAGTCTGATCCTAACTCTTTTCTAATAAGCAATCCGTCAGGCTTCCGGAATAAAATGGTTACAAATAACGCACAATCCGCACGACAGGCTGCTGCGTTGGATTTACATTGTTTTATACCTTAAACAAGTACTATTTCTAATAGAATGACACACATATCAATACAATTTTACACAAATCGGTTGCGTAATGTAATTTGGGCGCGCATTTTTCACCTGTCTAAATTTTTAGGTTGTACTAAATAACAAACTAGAGTGATTAATCATTACTCTTTATCTTTTAGCACCATCTCATCAACCACCGAAGATGAATGCAGCCGATAACCGACCGCATAGGCAGCTTTCGCCAGCAGGTGCGAGGAAACCGGCGCAGTCAGCAGGAAGAACACCACGCCCGCCAGGGCGCGCGACATGGCGCCCACATCGGGGGCATGAATGGCCAGAGCGATCAGCATCAGGCAAGACCCCATGGTACCGGCCTTCGACGCGGCATGCATGCGCGTATACAGGTCCGGCAAGCGCAACAAGCCGACTGAGGCAACGAAAGCAAAGATCGACCCGATCACCAGCAACGCCGCCGATATCAGTGTGGCTATTTCACTCATGACCACGCTCCCCCGAGATCTTGCCGGCCGCCGGTTGGGCGCCAGACGCATCTTTCGACGCAGGATCCGAACCCGCCCTTGACGCTGCCTTGGCCTGGCGACGGACTGCGGCAGCGGCCTCGCGCGCTTCGGTCAGGATGTCGTCCTCGGTCTTGCCGCGCGACAGCACGAACCGGGCAAAGGCGACGGTGGCGAGGAATCCGACCAGCCCCAGGGCGATCGCCACATCGACATAGAGCGTGTAGCCGGTCTTGATGCCGGTCACCGCGATGAAGCCGATGGCGATGGCGACCAGCATGTCGAGACCGAGAATCCGGTCGGGCAATGTCGGCCCCCTGACGATGCGGTAGATGGTGACGAGAAACGACAGGCTCAAGATACCCAGAGCCAGGGTCACCGAAAGATCGAGAATGGCTGCGACACTGGTCACCGGAACGCCTCCATGATCTTGCGCTCGAAACCCTCGGCGATGTCGCGCCGGGCGGCATCCGGGTCCGAGGCGTCGATGGCATGCACATAAAGAATGCGGCGGTCATCGGAGACGTCGACCGACAAGGTTCCGGGCGTCAGCGTGATCAGGTTGGCAAGCATGGTGATCTCGAAATCGCGATCAACCCTGAGCGGGTAGGCAAAGATCCCCGGCTTGAGATCCATGCGCGGCGACAACACCATCACCGCCACTCTCCAGGCCGAGAGCACCAGCTCATAGACAAACAGCAGGAACAACGCGATCACCCGCCGGGCGCGGGAGAAATATCCGGTCGAGCCGACCTGCTCGCGGATCAGGGACAGCGCAAAGATGGCCAGCACGAAACCGAAGGCGAAGTTGAAGAAACTGAACGATCCGGTGACCGCCGACCACGCCAGCGCCAGCAGCACATTGACCAGAAACAGGCTCATTGCGATGCCTCCACGGGAAAGACGGACAGCACATAGGCGGACGGATCCATCAATCCGCGCGCCGCGTCCTGGGCCAGCGCCATCACCGGCTCGGGCCAGATACCGGCAGCGACGGTGAGGCCGACGAGGCCGATCAAGGCGACTGTCGCACCAACCGGCAACGGGCTCAATGTGTCGGTATCGGCGTCGGCGTGGGGATCTTCTGCTCCGGCTTTGGCCGGGCGCCAATAGGCCAGCGCCCAGATCCGTCCGACGGTGATGGTTGTCAGCAGTCCGGTGATCAGGATCGAGCCTGCGAGCCACCAGGCGCCGATATCGAGCGACGCCTTGACCAGCATGATCTTGGGCCAGAAGCCGGAGAACGGCGGCAGTCCGGCAACCGAGAGAAACAGCATCAGCGTCAAGGCGGCGATCAGCGCGTTCTTCGCGTACAGGCCGCCGGCAGACGACAGTTCGAATGCGCCGCCGAGCCGTGCGGCGAGGCCCGCGGCGAAATACAACGCCGTCATCACCACCATGGAATGCGCGGCATAAAGGATCGCGCCGGACAATCCGGTCGGGCTGCCGAGCGCCAGTCCCGCCATCATCACGCCGATGCCGGAAATCACCAGGAAACCGAGCGAGCGGCGGATGTCGTTTTGCGCCAGGGCACCGACGACGCCGAGGATCATGGTCAGGGCTGCGGCAATGGCGATGAGAAACGACAGCTCCTCACGCTCGAAGGGAAACAGCATGCCCAAGATCCTGAGCAGCGCATAGATGCCGACCTTGGTCAAAAGACCGGCAAACAGCGCGGAGACCACCAGCCGCGGCGTGTGATAGGAGGCGGGAAGCCAGAAATTGACCGGGAAGGCCGCAGCCTTCATGGCAAACGCCAGCAAATAGAGCGTGACCAGCGTCATCAGCGGCGCGGTGCCGCGCAACTCGGAGGCCTTGATGGCGATATCTGCCATGTTGAGCGTGCCGAACAGGCCGTAGAGATAGCCGGTGGCGACCAGGAACAGCGTCGTGGCGATCAGGTTGAGGAAGGCATATTTGACCGCGCCGTCGAGCTGCTTGCGTTCCGAACCGAGCACCAGCAGTCCGAAGGACGAGATCAGCAGCACTTCGAACCAGACATAGAGGTTGAAGATGTCGCCGGTCAGAAACGCGCCGAGAATACCGGCCATGATTAGCATCAGGAACGGGTAGAAGCCGTAGCGGCGGCCGGTGTCATCGACATCGGTGCGGCCGTAGATTCCGGCGGCAAGGGCGACCAGCGACGATGTGGCGGCGAAGAACGCGCCGAGCAGATCAACAGTGAAGGAAATTCCGAACGGCGGCAGCCAGCGCCCCATGGTCATGGTCAGCGTGCCGTTCTGGACGACGTGGGCCAGGAGACCGAGCGTCATCAGCGCCAGCAGGCCGAGCGCCGGAATGGCGAGCATCGGCTGCAGATCGGTGCGCTTGCGCAGCATCAGCAACAGGGCGCCAACCAGGATGCACCAGGCAACCGGGGCGACGATCAGCCAGTCGGCCGCGGCCAGCGGCTTGGTCACATAGACCATTGAAAGATCATGGAGAGCTTCACTTTTTCCAGCCATTGCCGGTCTCCCCTCAGTAGCCGGTCGGTGGGGCTTGCTCGCCCACCGGTTCGGCTACACGCATCTCGTCCGAACTGTCGGTCTCAAGCTCCTGGAAGGCGCGGTAGCCCAGCACCAGGAGGAACGCGAAGAACGAGAACGAGATCACAATGGCAGTCAGGATCAGCGCCTGGGGCAGCGGGTTGGCGGCAGCCCCGGTCAATGCATCGGCATCGCTGGCGATGATCGGCGGCACTTCGCGGGTCACCCGTCCGGCGGTGAAGATCAGCAGGTTGACGGCGTTGCCCAGGATTGCCGCGCCCATCAGGATGCGGATCACGTGCTTGGACAGGAACAGGTAGATGGCGACGGTAAAAAGCGCGCCGACCAGAATGGCAAAGAGCGGTTCCATCAGTCGCGGTCCCTTTCCTCGAGCGCCAAGGCGATCGAGCTGATGGCGCCGACGACCACCAGATAGACCCCGACATCGAAAACCAGGACGCTGGACAGCGGCACCTCGACACCGAACAGGTGCGGATAGATCCACAGGCCCGACATGTAGGGCACGCCGGCAAAGATCGACAGCACGCCGGCTGTCGCCGACATGAACAGGCCGAAGGCGGCAATCGCCATCGGGTGGAAATAAATGGCGCGGCGGACCGGTGCGACGCCGCAGGCAATACCATAGATCGCCAGCGCCGAGGCCGCGATCAGCCCGCCGATGAAGCCGCCGCCGGGCTCATTGTGGCCGCGCAACAGCACGAAGATCGAAAACAGCACCATCAGGCTGGTCAGAAAAGGCGCAATCGAGCGGAAGATCACCGTACGCATGATTAGCTGGCCTCCGATTTCTGGCCCGCAATGCCGTTCCGGTCCGGATCATTGTCGGCCACCGTGACGCCGGGCCACGGCGTGCGGATGCGGATCAGCGACAGGATGGCAAGGCCGGTGACCATGACGACGGCAATCTCGCCCAGCGTATCCGTGCCGCGGAAATCGACGATGATGACGTTGACGACATTGGCGCCATGGGCAACGATTTTCGAATAGGCCGAGAAGAAATCGCTCAGCGCGGTGTTGAACGGCTGCTGGGTGACCGCCATCAGATAGAGCATGAAGCCCAAGCCACAGGCCAGCGCCACCGACATGTCGGCAAGCTTCTGGCCGGTCGGGCGATGATCCGAGGCGGTCAGTTTCAGCCGGGTCATGACCAGGGCCAGGATGACGACGGCCAGGGTCTCGACCATGAACTGGGTGAACGACAGGTCCGGCGCGCCGAACAGCAGGAAGATCAGCGCCACGGCAAAGCCCTGGATACCGAGCGAGACGATTGCCGTGAGCCGGTCGCGCGCGTAGATGACGGCGAGCAGGCCGATCAGCACGATGGCGATGGCGACGAGTTCGTGGAACTGCGCGTCTTCCGGCCAGACCGGCATCGACGGCCATTCGCCGTACCAGGCCATCGGCCCGATCAGGGCTGCGGCGATCATCAGGAAGGTGACCGTCATGTAGACGTCGAGCCGGCCGGGCTGGACAAAGCGGGTGATGGCGACCGAAAGGCGCACCAGGCCGGAAATCATCTGGTCGAAGCCGCGATCCGGGCCCCAGCCAATGGCGGCAAGCAGGGCTGTCATGCCGGCGCGCAAACGATCGAGCATGCGGTAGGCGACGATGCCGAAGGCGATGGTGATGAGCGACAGGATCAGCGCCGGGCCCATGTGCGGGATCACCGAGATCGACACGGTCTCTGCTTCGCCTGACACGGCACTTGCCATCGGCGAGGAGATGAAGCGGTGGGTGATCGGTGAAATCAGCGCCGCGACCAGAGCCGCAATTGCCAGCGTCAGCGGTCCGAGCCAGAGCAGCGCCGGGCCTTCATGGGCATGCTTGGGGGTTTTGACCTCGGGCCCGAGGAACGGCTTGATGGCAACCGCGAAGCCGATGACGAACATCAGCCCGTTGCCGACGATGGCAACGGCGACAAAGGCCAGCGACCAGGGGTCGGTGGCCCAGAGCGCGTAGTAGATCTCTTCCTTGGCGAGGAAGCCAAAGAACGGCGGCAGACCGGCCATCGAGATGGCGGCAGCCATGGCGGCAATGAAGGTGATCGGCATCGCCTTGCGCAGGCCGCCCAATTTGGTCACGTCGCGGGTTCCGGCCTCGTGATCGATCAGGCCGGCGACCATGAACAGCCCGCCCTTGAACAGCGAGTGCGCCACCAGGTAGAGCACGGCTGCGGCAATGGCATGTTCGGAGCCGAAGCCGGTCAGCATCACCAGAAGCCCCAGCGAGGACACCGTGGTGTAGGCGAGCATCAGCTTGAGATCGGTCTGGCGGATGGCCAGCAGCGTGCCGACGATCAGCGTGGTGCCGCCGAAGACCGGAAGGATGGTTTCCCACCAGACCGTGTCGCCGAGCACCGGGTTGAGCCGCATCAACAGGTAGACGCCGGCTTTGACCATGGTGGCCGAATGCAGGTAGGCCGACACCGGCGTCGGCGCCTCCATGGCGTTGGGCAACCAGAAATGCAGCGGGAACTGCGCCGATTTGGAAAACGCGCCGCCAAGCACCAGAAGCAGCGCCAGCAGATAGAACGGGCTGCCGCGCAGCTCGTCTCCATAGCTCAGGAGCAGCGATACCTGGCTGACGCCGGTGATGTTCCAGATCACCAGCAGGCCCGCGAGCAGCGCCAGCCCGCCACCGCCGGTGACCACAAGCGCCTGGATTGCGGCGCGACGCGAGGCTTCGCGGGTGTGATCGAAGCCGATCAGCAGGAACGAGGTGATCGAGGTCAGTTCCCAATACACAAACAGCATCAAAAAGCTGTCGGAAATGACGACGCCGAGCATCGCGCCCATGAACAGGAGCATGAACGAGAAGAAGCGGCCGAGCTGGGCGTGGCCTTTGAGATAACCGCCGGAATAGAGAATGATCAGCGCGCCGATGCCCGAGATCAAAAGCGCGAATGTCAGGGAAAGACCGTCGATCAACCAGGAAAAGCTGACATTGAACGACGGTACCCACCTGAAGCCACCGGTAACGGTGCCGCCAGCGGCAATTTCGGCTGAAAACCCAAGAAAATGAATGAAGATCGCCGCAGGCGCCAGGGCCAGAACCCAGGCTGCATTGTGGCCGAGACGACGTGTCAGCCACGGGGCAATCAACGCCGCCATGAACGGCAGCATCAAGACAATAAAAGTCGTTCCAGGCGCGGATGCGCTCATAAACATTCCCCGGGGAGGCCCTCTGATGCCCGCTTTACACGGTTTTGTGTTTGTCACTTAGCCATCAGACCGGGCAAGGACAAGGCAATCCTTCTCATATTTGGTGGAAAAGCAACTGCTTATTCAGTCGTTTTTAACCCTGCGCGCCAATCTAAACGATTTGCGTTTACGTGCATTCTGATCCCGTCAACCGGGTCGGGTTCGATTGTTTCAAAATAGGTCAGCATTATTGACATAAAATGGCGTTCGTGATCATGCTGGTTTCCGGAGCACCGCCCGCGCGCCAGCCGATCTCAGGTGAGTCGGCCTTGCGTGGTGCGGTGATGCAGGAGAGAGAAACATGACAGCCGACGCACAAGACAAACCGCACGGGACCGGCCCGACCGGGCACGGGCTCGACTGGCCCGCGCTTTTCGCCACCCGCGCTGAGCGGATGAAGGCGTCTGAAATCCGCGAACTGCTGAAGCTGCTCGACCAGCCCGACGTGATCTCATTTGCCGGCGGAATTCCCGACCCCGCGCTGTTTCCGGCCGAAGCCTTTGGCGCGGCACTGACTTCGGCGCTGACCGGCGACAGCAAGGGCGCGGCGCTTCAATACTCGGTCAGCGAAGGCTACAAGCCGCTCCGCGATTGGCTGGTCACCCGCATGGCCTCGCTCGGCATCCCCTGCTCCGCCGACAACATCATGATCACTTCGGGTTCGCAGCAGGCGCTGGATTATCTCGGCAAGCTGTTCCTGAGCAAGGGCGACACCGCGCTGGTCGGCTGGCCGACCTATCTCGGCGCATTGCAGGCGTTCAACGCCTATGAGCCGAACTACGACCGCCTCACGCCCTTGGGCAACCGCTCGGCTAGCGACTACCGCGAGACGGCGGAAGCGAAGGGCGGGCGGGTGAAGTTCGCCTATGCCTCGGCCGATTTCGCCAACCCGACCGGCGAGACGCTGGCTGAGAGCGCGCGAAACAAGATCCTCGATCTCGCCACCGAGCTCGACATCGCGGTGATCGAGGACGCCGCCTACCAGTCGCTGCGCTATGACGGCGAGGAAGTGCCGCCGCTGCTGGCGCTCGACATCGAACGCAACGGCGGAATTGAAAACACCCGCACCATCTATTGCGGTTCGTTTTCCAAGACGCTGGCGCCGGGCCTGCGCGTCGGCTGGGTCTGCGCGGCAAAGCCGGTGATCTCGAAACTGGTCTTGATGAAACAGGCCGCCGATCTGCATTCGGCGACGCTCAACCAGATGGCGATCCACCGCGTTGCCGCCGACGGGTTTGAGGCCCAGGTCAAAAAGATCAAGGCCACCTACCAGGCGCGGCGCGATGCGATGCTGGCAGCGCTCTCCCGCCACATGCCCGAGGGCGTGACTTGGACCAAGCCCGATGGCGGCATGTTCATCTGGGTGACGCTCCCCGAAGGCGCCGACGGCGCGGCGCTGTTGGCCGAAAGCCTGAAAACCGAACGCGTCGCCTTCGTGCCCGGCAAGGCCTTCTTCGCCGACGGCTCCGGCGCCAACACGCTCAGGCTGTCGTTCTCCTGTGCGTCGGAAGCAATGATCGAGGAAGGTATCAAACGGTTGGGACGGGTGGTCAGGGGCGGATAGCCAGCTACCCCCACGCTCCCCCGAATTGTCCGCACAACCAGCCCGCCAGATTATCCCGGTCCTTTGTCGCGCGGCCTGACCGGGCCAGCCCGACGGCATAAAACCCGGTTGCTGATTTCGTCTCATCGCGCCACTGCACCACGAGATCGCCGCTCTCTATATCCGGTTCGATCAGGGCTTCGGGGGCTATTGCCACGCCGCGGTCGGCGCGGGCGGCGCCGATGGCAAGTGCGGTCTGGTTGAAGCGGGAGATGCGGGCGGCAAGGCCGGTTTCCGCACCGGTGCCGAGCAGACGCTGCCAGTGGCGATGGCCGTCCTCGAGCAGGCGATGGCTGCGGAAGTCCTCGAAGCTTCTCACTGGGGTTGCAGTGACCAGATAGGCAGGGCTGGCGACGGCGACCAGATCGAGCGGCGCCAGCAGCACCGATTTGAGATCCGGCGCGAACGGCGGGGCCGCCTGCCGCACCGCCAGATCGACACCGTCGGCGTCGAAATCCGCCAGTTTCTCGGACGCCATCACCTGCAGTTCGATGTCCGGGTGATGCGCCTCGAAATCGATGAGCCGCGGCATCAGCCACATGCTGGCAAAGGACGGGGGGACGGAGAGCACGACGCTGCGGCTTTGCGGCGCGAGCCGGGCGGTGGCCTGGGCGATGCTGGTCAGCGCTGCATGAACCTCGGCGAAATAGGCTGCCCCCTGCCCCGTCAGTTCCAGCCCGCGGGGCTTGCGGACAAACAGTTTTTCGCCAAGCGAGGCCTCGAGCTTGCGCACCTGCTGGGCCACCGCACCCTGGGTGAGATTAAGCTCGTCGGCGGCCAGGCGGAAATTGAGATGGCGCGCGGCGCATTCGAAGGCGCGGACGCCATTGAGATTGGGCAGCCGCATCGGGCACTCCAAATGACAGTAGATTTTCTACACTCTGGGCGAGAAAACATGATTGGTCAACGCCCCGCGCGGCCGGTAAATCTGGTGCAACTCAAGGAGAGACGAGATGAGCGAACACAAGGTTGCATTGATCACCGCCGGCGGCAGCGGCATGGGGGCGGACGCGGCGCGCAGGCTGGCGGATGACGGCTTCAAGGTGGCGATCCTGTCGTCGTCGGGCAAGGGCGAGGCGCTGGCCAGGGAGCTTGGCGGCGTCGGCCATACCGGCTCCAATCTCGATACGGACGATCTCTCGGCCTTTGTCGGCAAGGCAATCGACGCCTGGGGGCGGATCGACGTGCTGGTGAATTCCGCCGGTCACGGGCCGAAGGGCGATCTGCTTCAGATCAGCGACGAGGACTGGCACAAGGGCATGGAGTATTACCTGATGAACGTGATCCGCCCGGCCCGGCTGGTGACCCCACACATGGAGGCCCAGGGCGGCGGCACGATCATCAACATCTCGACGTTTGCCGCCTTCGAGCCGGATCCGCTGTTTCCCACCTCGGGCGTGTTCCGCGCCGGCCTTGCGAGCTTCAGCAAGCTTTATGCCGACCGTTATGCGGAGAAGAACATCCGCATGAACAACGTGCTGCCGGGCTTCATCGATTCACTTCCCGAGAAAGAGGATCGCCGCGCACGGATCCCGATGGGCCGCTACGGCCAGGCCCGCGAAGTCTCGTCGCTGATTTCCTACCTGGCGTCGGACGATGCGGGCTACATCACCGGGCAGAATTTCCGCATCGACGGCGGCCTGACCCGCTCGGTTTGAGGAATAGCCAGCCGCTTGAGTGCTCAGGACTGCGCCAGCGGCTTGGCTTGCGTCCCGGCCGCCCTGGTTGCGGAAGCGAGGCGGGCTTTCTTCCTTCTCACACCATTGAACATCAGCGTCAGCACCGCACTGCGGCTGACCGCCTGGTGCAGGGCATAGGAGATCAGGCCGGCGACAGTCGCGATGATGGTGAACTCGACAACCGGCGGCAGGTTGACCAGCAGGAACAGCGTCGCCAGCACATAGATCACCGGGTGGTGGAACAGGTAGATGGTGAACGAGGCGTCGACCAGCTTGCGCACCCGCTGATCGGGTCTTGAGAAATGCCTGCGCGCCATGTTGGAGATGAAGCCGACGATCAGCAGCGCACCGATGATCGCGGCCATGACCTTCAACGTGTGCGTGAACAGCTCGCTGTGCGGCAGTTGCGAGAACGTGACCAGGGCCACGCCGGCAATGGCTGCAACCGGGCCGGGGCGGAGCAGCAAATCGTTGAGCCTCTGGCTTGAATAGACCAGCGCGCCGAAACCGAAATAGACCACGTAGAGATTGTAGTTGATCAGAGCGTTTCCGTAATAGGGACTGGCGGCGACGACGAGCGTCTGAGCCTGGGCGGCAAGCTCGCAGATCGCGGCGAAAGCCGCGAGTGACAGGATGCGGTTGGCGCCGACCCAGGCGACGAAGCCCGCAAGCCGCGCGCGCAAGGGCTTGGCGCCGCTCAGCCAATCGAGCATGGCCAGGCCGATGCAATAGGCGATCAGCACCCAGAGGAACCACAGATGGGCAATCCACGGCTCGCCGAAATGGCTGAGCTGCGCGGCGATATGGGCCGGCAAATCGTCCACCGGAAGCCTGCCCGCCACGCTCAGCGCCACCGATTGCACGGTGATCTGGAACGGCACGATCAGCAGGGTTGCGAACAGCAGCGGCAGACCGAGACGGAACATCCGGGTCTTGAGCCAGGTCCACGCACCCTGGCGGTCGAGCAGCATCATCGAGAACAGGCCGGCGAGCAGGAAGAATCCCGGCATGCGGAAGGTGTGCAGGAAATCGGCGAGCCAGGTCAGCAGCTGGCTCTTGTCGGGCGAGCTGATCGACCATTCATGCGAGGTGGAGTAGATGACGGCGGCATGGAACGGTATGCCGAGCACGAGGTAAAGCGCCCGGGAAAAATCCCAGTGGTGCAGACGCTCGGCTTTTCCGGTCGGTTTTGCGGTCATCGGTAATCCCTGCGGTTTCCTGCCGGATATACAGTGTGTCCGAGAATGAAGCAGCGGCGTTAAGACCGGGTTTCATTTGAAGGGAAGATTTTATTCAGTTTGGCGCGACCGAAGACCTGTCGATGCGCGATCGGCGTCCGGGCCGGTCCCGGCGCCCGCTGCGCCGGGGTGCAACAGCAAACCGGCTTCAGCCCTCCGCCGGCAAGGCCAATGGTGCCGGATCGACGCCGAGAAAGTCACACAGGCATTCGAACACGAAGCGATGATCCTCGCGCTGCGGAATGCCCGATACGGTGACCGTGCCGACCACGCCGGTGCCCTCGATATGGATCGGAAAGCAGCCGCCATGCGGGGCATGATCGACCGGCAGGACGCCGCGCCGCTCATCGAGCGTCTCGCCGCTGGCGGCCAGCTCCCGGCTGACCCGGTAGGAGCATTTGTGGTAGCGCATCACCACATTGATCTTGCGGCGGACCCAATCGGCATTGTCGGGCCCGGTGCCCGGCAGCGCGGCGTAAAACAGCGGCCGGCCGGCGACGCGGATGTCGATGACCAGCGGCAGACCCTTTTCAGCGGCGCGCTGCCGCATCATCGAGCCGAGCGCCCAGGCGTCGTTGTCGCTGAACGCGGAAAACCGAAGCGCGCCTTCCTGGCGGGTGAGCATCTCGATGTCTTTGGCAATTGTCATGACAGGCCCCAAATCGTTTCGGGTCGCGGATTGCTCCGCGACCCTATCACTAACTGCGAGGGACGAGTTAGTCGTCCTTGGTTCTTGACCTTAGTTCTTGGCCTTGTCGACCAGGGCGTTGCCCTTGATCCACGGCATCATGCCGCGCAGCTTTTCGCCGACTTCCTCGATCTGGTGACGATCGTTCATGCGGCGGATGCCCTTGAAGCGGGCAGCGCCTGCCTTGTATTCCTGCAACCAGTCGGAGGTGAACTTGCCGGTCTGGATGTCGTGCAGGACGCGCTTCATCTCGGCCTTGGTCTCGGCGGTGATGATGCGCGGACCGGTGACGTACTCGCCCCATTCTGCGGTGTTGGAGATCGAGTAGTTCATGTTGGCGATGCCGCCTTCATAGATCAGGTCGACGATCAGCTTCACTTCATGCAAGCACTCGAAATAGGCCATTTCCGGTGCGTAACCGGCTTCGACCAGGGTTTCGAAACCGGCGCGGATCAGCTCGACCAGGCCGCCGCAGAGGACCACCTGTTCGCCGAACAGGTCGGTTTCGCACTCTTCGCGGAAGTTGGTTTCGATGATGCCGGAACGGCCGCCGCCGACACCGCAGGCGTAGGAGAGCGCCAGTTCATGGGCGTTGCCCGAGGCATCGTGATGGATGGCGATGAGGCACGGCACGCCGCCGCCCTTCTGGTATTCGCCGCGCACAGTGTGGCCGGGGCCCTTGGGTGCAATCATGACGACGTCGACCGAAGCCTTCGGCTCGATCAGGCCGAAATGGACGTTGAGGCCGTGGGCAAAGGCAATGGCTGCGCCATCGCGGATGTTGGCTTCGATGTGGTCCTTGTAGATGTCGGCCTGGAGTTCGTCCGGCGTCGCCATCATCATCAGGTCGGCCCAGCCAGCAGCTTCGGCGACGCTCATCACCTTGAAGCCATCGGCTTGCGCCTTCTTAGCGGTAGCCGAGCCTTCGCGCAGCGCCACGGCGACGTTCTTGGCGCCTGAATCCTTCAGGTTGAGCGCATGCGCCCGGCCCTGGGATCCGTAACCGATGATGGCCACATTCTTGGTCTTGATCAGGTTGAGATCGGCGTCGCGATCATAATATACGCGCATGAGACACTCCCGTTGGTTCGCGTTTGTCGTTGTTTTCCAAGCGTCAGGCCGATTGCCCGCCGCCATTGTTCGTAAGTTGTCATCCCTGCCCGTAGAGGCTGAGGAATTGCTGCACCGCCTTGGCGGAAATGGTTTCGATCTCGCCGGTATCGGGGCGATTGTCCTCGCCGAGCAGCGCCCGGATCTGCGCATCGGCCACAACCAGGCCGAAGAAGGCGTGAAAGGCTTCGCCGGCGTCCTCGAAGTCCAGAAGCCCTGCCGCCCTGCCCGCCTCGAACAACGGCTCGAGCCGGCGTTTCATGGCGAACGGACCGTTGGTCAGGACGATCTCGCCGAGCCGGCTCTTGCCCGAGCCTGCATGCGACACCGCAGCCCGGTTGAGCGCGATCGAGCGGTCTCCGGTGATCACCGTCAGCCAGCTTTGCGCAAACCCGGTGAGTGCCGCCTCGAGGCTCGTCCGTGTCAGCCGCTCCTGCGGCAGTTTCGGCATCCGCACTTTCGAGGCCTGCCAACGCACGGTGGCGGTGAGCAGACCGTCGCGGTCGCCAAACCACTTGTACAGCGTCTCCTTGGAGCAGCTTGCGGCACGCGCCACGGCGGCGACGGAAAAACCGTCGCCCTCGGCCACCATCAGTTTCAGCACCGCATCGAGCACTTCCTGCTGGCGCTCGGACAGCTCCTCGCCTGCGGACGGATGGGCAGTCCCGGCAGTTGCCACGGCGCGCTCGGAAGCCGCCTCTGGGTGAAGGGTCAGGTTCATGAGAGACATGTACCGTACCGTACGGTACTGTGTCAAGCGAGTTCCATCACCGAGGCACTCGATAAACGCATGGCATCGCGGGAACAACCCAAGGCGCCTCTCAATTACCGGTTCGAACCCCGAATATTCCACGTCCCCTGCCCCGCCCCGCCGCAAATAAACCTGAAACCGGGCGATAGCTCGCGCGACTTTGCATCGGGACAGGGCGGGCAGCGGCATGGATCTCCAGCTTTTCATCATCATCGCACTGACCTTCGTCATCCACCTGATCGGCACGCTGGCGTTCGCGTTCCGGATTGCCGGGATCAGGACCGGGCAGATTGCCATCGCCTTCTCGTTGTTCAACGCGATGGTGCTGATTTCGCGGACCTCGAATTCGTTCCAGGCGCCGCTGTTGGCGAAGCGGGTGGAAAGCTCGATCCTCGATGCGGCGTCCAGCCATCTGCAATCGGATTTCGCGCTGATCCTGGCGTCGGCCTCGGTGGCGACGATCATCGGCGGGCTGCTGATCCCGACGGTTCAGCGCGTTGCCACCGGCGCGGTGGCAAGCTTCAAGAAGCGCCGCAACCTGGTGCGGCTGATGCTCAAGGCCCTGACTCCGCGCGGCGCCAGCGTAGTAATGCAGTCGGTGGCGTTGCCGCGCTACCAGAACCTGACATCGCTGAGGGTTTCGAGCGGCTTCCCGGCCGTCTATGTCGGCATGAATTTCGCCGCCACCGCGCTCTGGACCGTCGGCGTGCTGTCAGCGATCTACGCCGGATCGATCGACCCGGAATTCCGGGTCACTGCGAGTTCGCTGTCGGCGGTGATCAATGGTGTGGCCACGATCATGATGTTCATCCTGATCGATCCCTATCTGGCGGGCCTCACCGACGATGTGGTCGAGGGCGAGGTCAGCCACGGATTTTATCGGCGGGTGCTGGTCTGGATGGTGCTGAGCCGGCTGGCCGGAACACTCTTCGCGCAAGTGCTGCTGGTTCCGGGCGCGCACCTGATCGTGGCCGTGGCAAGGTGGCTGTAAGGCCTCAGGCCCGAAACCCGTTCATTGCTGCAGACGGCAGCGCACCATGGAGACGCCGGGACTGCCGGGCGCGGTGCTCAGATAGAGCGATTTACTGGAAAGCATCTGCACCGAGATGGTCCGCTTGCCGGTCTTCTTGCCTTTCGCCTCGCAGGTGGCATCAAAGCTGGCAACGGGCGAACCGGGTTCGCCCGGCTCGAAGCTGCAGGTTTCAGCCGACCGGCGGATGCTGTCGGGGGTAATGACGGCAAAACCTTCGAAGGCGGTCTGGTCCATCATCGCGCACTTGTCGCCATCGGTTGCCCAGACCCCGACATAGGCAAGACGGCTTTCGCTGCGGTCATGGGTCAGTGCTGTGACGGTATCGTCGCGCAACAGGCTTTGCGGCGGCAGCACAGCGTCGAGATTTATGGCAGCGACCTTTGACGAGCGTTGCGCCTGCGGAGCGACACAGCCGGCCAAGACCAGCGACAGGGCCATTGCCGAAACCATTATTTTCAATTTGAACCGACTCATCATGCACCCGGGTTTCAATCTTGCCGATTTCTGGCCGAGCAGGTCGAGATTTTCAAGGCGTTTCACGGTCAGATAACGCCCAATTGCCGCCCGCACGCGCCTTACGTGCGCACCTGCCGTCTTCACACCTTAAAAAACACGGACGAGAACCGGCACGGGCGACGCACGACGCCATCTCGTCCGGTCATGACGCTGATCGCCTCGACGGTTCTGTTTTGGCGGCAGCCGGTGCGAAACGGAGCCTCACCCGCAGGCCTTGACGAAGCGTTTTACCGTTTCGGCCATGCCATATTCGAGCGCGTCTGCGGTCAGGCCATGGCCGATGGAGACTTCCAGAAGGCCCGGAAGCGCACGGGCGAGCCCGGGCAGATTGTCGACCGTGAGATCGTGGCCGGCATTGACGCCAAGACCGAGTTCGGTTGCGATCCTGCCGGAGGTCTCGAGCTTGTTGAGCTCTTCTGCCGCTCGCGCCGGATCATCAAAGGTTCCGCCGTAAGGGCCGGTGTAGAATTCCACCCGGTCGGCGCCGGTGGCCTTGGCGGCTTCAAGGCTCGCGCGGCTGGCATCGGGATCGCAAAACAGCGACACCCGCGCGCCGCCCTTCTTCAGCCGCTGCACCACCGAGCGCAGGACATTGCCCTTGCCCTCGAAATCCCAACCGTGATCGGAGGTCGCCTGGCTCGGATCGTCGGGCACCAGCGTAACCTGTTCGGGCTGGTTGAGTGCGACGAGTTCCATGAACTCTTCGGTCGGATAGCCTTCGATGTTGAATTCGGCCTGAGGGAATTCATCGTCGATCAGCGCCCGGATCTCGGGAAGATCGGAGAAGCGGATATGACGCTGGTCAGGCCGGGGATGCACGGTCAGCCCGTGGGCCCCGTTCAAAAGTGCGATGCGTCCCAGGGCGGTGACGCTGGGCCATGGCAGATCGCGGCGGTTGCGGAGCATGGCGACGGCGTTGAGATTGACTGAGAGTTGCGCAGGCATGACGGCCCCTTGAACGAAGACGGTTTTAAGGGCCCGAAGCCCAGCCCATGTCCTAAAGCATTGGCCTGCGAAGTAAAAATGAATTTCGGGAAAGCGTGTATTCTCAAAACGAATTGGTCGGCTTTTTGGCCGCGCAGACGGTGTCCAAAGCACCGGGCGGCCGGCGATGGATCATGAAGGCGGTTTGTGCTCAGGACTTGCCGCGCCGCAGCCGTGTCGAGTAGTCCTGCAACTGGCCGTCATAGGACTCGATCATCCGGCGCTGGCGCTTTCTGCCGATCCGCAGCGCGCCCCAGAAGAACAGCAATGCAGCGACGCCGAGCAGCGCGAAGATCGGACCGCCGAGATCTTTCGGATCGGAGGAGCCGAAGGCCTGGACGAGCAAACGCTCAAAATCGAAAGCCCGGGCGGGCGCCGCGCTGATCAGGATGGCAGGCAGTGCAGCGATTGCAGACAGGGCACGCATGAGCATCTTCCTTGTTCAGATAATTTGGCGCGATCCTAGACCCAGATTATTAAGGAACTGATCATCGGGCGAACGCCGGCGGCTGCCTGAGCGGCGGCTGATCAGTCTGCTGAAGACCGGCCCAGCCGTCATGGCTACAGGATTACATAGCTTCTTGCCCGATCCGGCTGTCGCGCTTACCATCCGTATCACACGATGTGGCGCGCCGCCGCCTTGGCGGGAGCCATCCGCGTGGTTGGGAGGCGAAGCATGATCTTCATCAGCACGACCAGAAACGGTGACCGTATCGAGTACCGCGACAACAAACGCTGGCTCTGGATCTTGTCAGTGGTGTCGGGCTCGTTGCCGGGACTGGCCGCGGTAACCTTTCTTCTGACCGACAACGCCTGGTGGGTGCTTGCACCGGTGGTGTTTTACTACGGCATTCTGGTCACAGCCGACCATCTGATCGGGGTGGATCCGAACAACCCGCCCGAGGAGGTTGTCGAGGCGATGGCCGCGGATCCCTATTACCGGACGCTGCTGTTCCTCTCCGTCCCGGTGTTCTGGTTCTCGTTCCTGGCGTGCGCCATCGCGGCCGGGCAGCCGGAGACGCCGCTTCTGGCCTGGCTGGGGCTGGCGCTGAGCGCCGGAGTGACGTCAGGCACGGCGATTACCGTCGGCCACGAACTGGGCCACAAGCCGAACCGGCTGGACCAATGGGGGGCGAAATTCGCCAACGCGGTGTCGGGATACGGCCATTTCTGCATCGAGCACAATCGCGGCCACCACGTCCATGTCGCCACCCCGGAGGACCCGGCCTCGGGGCGTTTGGGCGAAAGCCTGTGGCGGTTCGCGTTGCGGGAAATCCCGGGCACGGCGCTGCGCGGCTGGCGGATGGAAAGGGCCAGGCTTTCGCGAAAAGGCCTGCCGTTCTGGCACTGGCGCAATGATGTGCTGCAGGGCTATGCCATCACCCTTGCCGCCGCTCTGGCGCTGATTGCCGCCTTCGGCTGGACCATGATCCCGTTCCTGATACTGCACAATCTGATCGGCTGGTTTCACCTGACATTCGCCAATTACGTCGAGCATTACGGGCTCAAACGCGATGCCAAGGCTGGCGGCGGATACGGGCCGTGCGAACCGCGGCACTCCTGGAACACCAACCATATCGTCACCAATCTGATGCTGTTTCATCTGCAACGCCATTCCGATCACCACGCCAATCCGCTCCGGCCCTACCAGGCACTGCGCTCGTTTGACGATCTGCCGACCTTGCCATCGGGGTATCCGGGCTGCTTCCTGCTGGCCGCGATCCCGCCCCTATGGTTCAAGGTGATGGATCCCAAGGTGATCGCCTGGGCCGGCGGCGATCTCGACAGGACCAACCTCGACCCGGAAAAGGCGCAGCAGTACCGGACCGGCGGGCAACTTGCGGCATGAGCGATCCACGCCTGCCATCGCCTGACCGGATCGCGTCCGTGCTTGCGTTTCTCGACCAGGCCAACCGGCTGAAAGACACATTGCGCAGCGGCCGGACACCGGTCAGCCGGCAGGAAAGCACCGCCGAACACAGCTGGCGGCTGTGCCTGCTTGCCATCCTGTTCAGCAGCGATTTCGACGGCGTCGACGTGCTCAGGCTTTTAAAGATCTGTATTGTCCACGACCTCGGCGAGGCGATTTCCGGCGACGTGCCGGCGGTCGACCAGCGCGCCGGGGACAACCGGGCGGAACGGGAACGCGCCGACCTGATCACGCTTTGCGCGGCCCTGCCCGATGATCTGAAGAGCGAAATCCTGGCGCTCTGGGACGAGTACGCCGAGGCGAAATCCCCCGAGGCGGTGATGGCCAAGGGTCTCGACAAGATCGAGACCATGCTGACCCATACCACCGGCAACAACCCGGATGATTTCGATTATGGCTTCAACCTCGGCTATGGCGTGCCGGCCACCGACCGGCACCCCCTGCTCTCGGCCATCCGAACCCATGTCGACGAGCGGACCAGCGCCCTGGCGGACGCTGGCCGGATAAGCCCAAACGGTCACCAAACCCCGTAGCGAGGTTCAGCAGGCTCTGCCTCAGGCTGCCCGGTTGTAGCGCGGCTGCTCGAGAACCTGGGTGCTGGAGCCGGACACGGTGAAGCGCGCCGCCAGATCGGCCAGGGTCTGGTTGATGCTGAGCAGGTTTTGCGTGGCTGCGTTGGTCTCTTCGACCATCGCCGCGTTCTGCTGGGTGATATGATCCATCGAGATCACCGCCGAATTGATCTCGGAAATACCGGCGGCCTGCTCCTGGGCCGATTGAGATATCGCATCGAAGTGTTCGGAGATGACTTTCACCTGACCGCCGATGCTGCTCAGCGCTTCACCGGTCCGGTTGACCAGCGAGACGCCCTGAAGCACGTCGGAGAAGGATGCCTCGATCAGTTCCTTGATTTCCTTGGCGGCCGAGGCCGAGCGCTGGGCCAGGTCGCGTACCTCCTGGGCAACCACGGCAAACCCCCTGCCCGCTTCGCCGGCGCGCGCGGCCTCGACACCGGCATTGAGCGCCAGCAGGTTGGTCTGGAACGAGATCTCGTCGATGACGGTGATGATCTGGGTAATCTTCTTCGACGATTCCTCGATCTTTCCCATTGCCGCGATGGCTTCGGTCACCGTTGTGCCAGACCGGGTAGCCTGTTCGGAGGTGTTCTTGACAACCTGACGCGCCTCATTGGTGCGTTCGGCGGATTGCTTCGAGATCGTGGAAATCTGCTCGATCGCCGCGGCGGTCTCTTCGAGTGCGGCTGCCTGCTGCTCGGTCCGCCGGGCCATGTCGTCGGTGGCGCCGGTGAGCTCGCGGGTGTCATTGGCAGATTGGCTGATCGAGGCCATGATGTCGACGAATGCCGCATTGAGCTTGGCCACGGATGAATTGTAGTTGGACTTGAGCTGATCGAAATCAGCCGACAGCGGCTGGGAAATGGCGGACGCCAGGTTACCGTCGGCCAGGCCGGAAAGTGCGTCCTGCAGAGCCTGCAAAGCCGTGTCCTGTTCCGCCTTGAGCCCGGCTTTCTCCCGTTCGGCCTGTTCACGCTCCTCCGTCAGGGCATCGAGATAGACCGAAATCGCGTAGTCCATGTCGATCATCGCCGCCTTGACGACGGCCGCCACGCCTTCGCTTGTCTTGCGGGCTCGCTTGCCCATACCAAAGCCGCCAAGCTCGCTCTCGATGATGTTCCTGACCAGCTGCTCGATGATCAGCGAGTAGCCGCCGATATACCATTTCGGCTCAAGCCCGAGCTTCGCATGGACCTTGCCGATGCGCGTCACGCCGTCGATGTAGTCCCGGTCGAACTTGCCGGTCGCGATCTTGTCCCAATGCTCCACCTGCTTTTGCTTGGCGTGCTCGATATGAGACGCGTCACGGAAATGCCTGGCGGTCTCGGGATTGGCACCAGCCTGTGCATAGAACCGGTCGAGCGCCGGTCCGACCGAGCGTGCAATCTGCGGCTTGAGCGCGGCAAGTGCCGCCAGTTGCGGCTGCCCCATGCCCACGAATGCGAGTTTATCGGCAATTTCTTTTCGTTCTGAAAAATCACTCATGGCTATGCTTTCCGATTTGATGCCCTGAAAAATGGCTGGAAATCTGCCGTTGCCAGTGCCTGCAACCGGATCTTCATGATCTTGAAAGCGTGAGTATTTTCAGCTGACTAATTTGAAATAAATGGTTGAGTACGACATTTTGTACATTCAACATCGAGGCGCGGAACTGCCGGTTTGGCCTCTTTCGGAAAGCCTCGGAAATCCGCCGGGTACGCAGCTTTTGTCCGGTCCCGCAGCGGGTAAATCTGGCCGATGCGGCTGTTTGTAGCACCTCGCCGGTCTTTTGAACCAGCGAGGTGCCTGGGAGTGCATTCGAATGAGAGGGATTGAGCGGTTGCCAGATCTTCGTCGGGGCTAGCGTGCCGCCACCGCTCTTGGCGCATAGCTGTTTTCGCGTTCGGCAGAGCCCGCACCTGACCGCCGGTCACCGGACATCTGCCGGCGTTCGACGCCCTCGGGCGGCGCGGCCCGTGCGGCAACGTCCCGGGTCTTGAAGCGCTTGATCTTGCTGAGCAGAATATCGACATCATTGCGCAGGCGGTGGATTTCCTGGGCATTTTCCTCAACCATCGTGGCATTGGACTGGGTAATCTGATCCATCTGGCTGACCGCGCCGCTGATCTCGCCGAGACCGGAAGTCTGTTGCTCCGTGGCCGACGAAATGTCCTTGACCAGGTCCTGCACCACAGCCACCTGGGTGATGATTTCCCCCAGCGCCTTGCCGGTCTCCTCGACCAGTTCGACACCGGTCTTGACCTGGCTTGACGAGACGGTGATCAGACCCTTGATTTCCTTGGCGGCATTGGCGCAGCGCTGCGCCAGTTCACGTACTTCCTGGGCGACCACCGCAAAGCCGCGGCCTGCCTCGCCGGCGCGCGCCGCTTCGACACCGGCATTGAGCGCCAACAGGTTGGTCTGGAAGGCGATGTCGTCGATGACCCCGATGATCGAGCTGATCTTTGAAGAGGACTTGTCGATTTCGCCCATGGCAGACATGGCTTTTTCGACGATTGCGCCGGACTGGCGGGCGCTGGTCTCCGCTTCATTGACGCGGGTTGCGGCATCGGTCGCGGTCTTTGCCGATGACCGCATGCTCTGGTTCAACTGGTGCAGGGCCGCCGAGCTCTCCTCGAGGCTTGCGGCCTGCTGTTCGGTGCGGCCGGAAAGATTGTCGGCAGAGGCGGACAGGTTGGATGTTGCGGCGTTGATCTCTGTCGAGGTGTTGCGGACATCGGCAAGCGTCGAGCGCAGCGATTCCACCGCATTGTTGTAGTTCTCACCCATGGTGACGAAATCTGCCGGGAGTGTCTGGGTGATCCGGTATTCGAGGTCGTTGTCAGCCAGACGGTCGAGCGCATTCGACATGATCTTCAGCGCCTCGTCCTGCTCGGCTTTCAGCTTCGCCTGTTCGGCCTCGGCCTTGGCGCGCTCTTCACTCAGGGCATCAAGATAGACCGAAATGGCATAGTCCATGTCGATCATCGCCGCCTTGACGACAGCCGCCACCCCCGTGGCCGTCTTGCGGGCCTTCTTGCCCATGCCGAAGCCGCCAAGCTGGGTTTCAATGATGGTCTTGACCAGTTCCTCGAGGATCAGCGAATAACCACCGATGTACCATTGCGGCTCAAGGCCCAGCTTCGCATGAACCTTGCCGATGCGGGTCACACCGTCGATGTAGTTCTGGTCGAACGTGCCGGTGGCGATCAGCCCCCAGTGATCCACCTGCTTCTTCTTGGCATGCTGGATGTGAGAAGCGTCACGGAAATGCCTGGCGGTTTCCGGTTTCGCGGAGGCATTGGTATAGAAGCGGTCGAGGGCTGGTCCCACCGATGCCTCGATCAACGGCTTGAGTGCGCTGAGGGCTGCCAGCAACGGCTCGGACATTCCGACAAACTTCAACTTTTCCGCGATTTCAGCTTGTTGCGTGACGGCATTCATGACAGCTTTTCCCACTTGACGCCTTGAGGAAAAGGCGCCGGGATCCGCCGTTGTCAGGGCTTTCAACAAGGCGTTCATGGCCTCGAAACGAGCTTATTTAGCAATATCTAACGACAACTTAATCGGGAAACGCAACTTGTTGAGCCAACCCATAAATTTTCATGGTAAATCACATTAGATCTCGCTAATTTTCTAAAAATCGTCGAAATATTTTTCAGATCAAAGCCGTTCTCCCAGCAAAATGCAGGACACTGCTCGGCTTCAGGGTGTCAGCGGATTGCGGCTGTCGGCCAGGATCCTGCCGCCGATGGCAATGAAGCAGACCCCGGCGGCGCGTTCGATCCAGTGCTGCGCGTTCTCGAAACGCCTGATCACCGGACGCGATGACATGAACAGCGTCACGATCGAATACCAGGTGGCCGCACTTGCCATCACCAGCGCGATCATGGCCCCCATCACCCATAGCGGCATCGCATCGGTCACCGCGGTGGCAAAGACACTGGTGAACAGCACGATCGCCTTGGGATTGGTCAGCGTGACCAGAAAGCCGAACACAAGCGGATTGCCGCGTCGCGAGTAGGATACGTCTTCGAGATCGATGGCAGAGGGTTTGGCCAGCAACAGTTTGACCCCGAGATAGCCGAGATAGAGCCCGCCGGCGACTCGCACGGCCCAGGCCAGCCACTGGTACTGGACCAGGATGGCCGACAGCCCGAGAAGGCTGAGGCTCGCATAAAACCCCAGCCCTGCCGTCACCCCCAGCGTGGTCAACAGCCCGGCACGGGTGCCCCGCGCCATCGAGGAGCGCACGACGGCGATAAAATCAGGCCCGGGCAGCATCAGCGCCGGAATGAAGATCGCGAACACGCTGACGAATACGATGGTCCACTGCATTGGCATTCCCTTTCAAATCCCGCCGATGCCAAGCCCCGTCACAGGCTCATGCCCAGCACCCGGCTGATTTCGGTCAGCGAGCGGCCCGACTGCTCCATCCAGACATTGAAGGCGGCCTGAACATCGGCCAGCGCCTTTTTCGATGTCGGCGCCTTGTCGACCACGCCTTCGGCGATCAGACGGTCCACCACGCTCTGGCTCAGGATGAAGCTGTCCTTGCCCTGGCCGCGCAGGCAATATTGCCCGGTTGTGCCGCCAAGCCGGCTGCCGCGCTTCTTGAACAGATCGAGAAGCCCGATGAAATCGGTCGACGGCCAGTCGGCGATGGCCTTGCCGGCACTGCCCGATTGCCGGGCAAGGTCCCGGACGAAAAGGGCATTTTCCTGAACCGAGCGGATCTTGGCGCCATTGCGGATGATCCGGGTGTCGGACACCAGCCGCTCGAAATCCTCGTCATTGAGCATGGCGCAGCGACCGATATCAAAACCATCGAACGCGGCCTCGAATCCTGGCCACATGTTTTCGACAACCTTCCAGTTGAAGCCCGCCTGGAACACGCCCCGGGTCATCGCCGACAACCAGCGATCATCGGGGATGGCGGCCAGTTCGGCGGCGGGTTTGGGCTGGCTCAGCATGGCGTTCAACGCCTCGGCGCCGCCCTTGCGGCCCGCCGCGATGTCGAAAATCTGGTCAAACGAGCGCATCGCGCCCTCCGGTCAATACCTCTGTTGCGGCAGACATTAGCCGAGCCATTCCGGGAAGGCGAGAGCACCGCACGCCGATGCTCGCCTGGCCCGCCGACAAAGGCGAGGAGCCGATTATCCGGGCCGCGTGGCGATCCAGATCATGTGGCGGGCGCCGCGTTTCTTGGTGCTGGCGCGGGTCGGCACTTCGGCCACGGTAAAGCCCGCCTGCTTGAGCCGTCGTGTGAAGGCCGGATCGGGCGCCGAGGACCAGACCGAGAACATACCACCAGGCGACAACGCCAGATAAGCCGCAGCCAGTCCGGCGGCGGAGTAGAGCGCATCATTGCCGGTGCGGGTCAGCCCGTCGGGGCCGTTGTCGACATCAAGCAGGATCGCGTCCCAGCAGCCCTTGCCGGCACGAATCAGCTCGCCGACATCGCCGACATGCACACTGACGCGCGGATCCTCGAGGCAACCGTCGAAGACTTCGGCCATCGGCCCGCGGGCCCAGTCGACGACCTGCGGCACCAGTTCGGCGACGGTGATGCGGGCGTCCGCGCCAAGCGCCTTCAGCGCCGCGCGCAGGGTGAACCCCATGCCGAGCCCGCCGATCAGCATGCGGATGCCTGCCCTGCCCGCGAGTTTCTCCGCGGCGAGATTGGCCAGCGCCTCCTCGGAGCCGCTCAACCTGCTGTTCATCAGCTCGTTGGTGCCGAGCATGATCGAGTATTCCGAACCGCGGCGCATCAGCTTGAGGTCGACACCGTCTTCAAGCGTGACGGCATCGAGCCGTTCCCAGGGGATCATCATTCACTCCTTCGCAATGGGTGACGTGTCCTAGCGCGTCGCGCCGCCTGCCGGTAGTGGCCAATCACGAAGGAGTGCCATCAACCGCAGTAAGACGGCTGAAACGGCATCTTATCCTTCCCGGTACAACTGCATGTAGCAGGCAAACCTCGCGTTAAACTTGCAATTACGCCGACACACAGGGATATGTTGCATAAATATGACAAGCGCCGGAATTTGATGCCCGAGCGGCACCGGCGCCGCGGAATAAACCACTCGTTAAGGTTGATTTGCTGATCATGTCCGGGTGCATTGTGCACTTCGTTGTTCCGGAGCCTCCCATGAAACCAATCTCCCTGGCCGTTGTCGCCGGACTGCTTTGCGCAGTCGGCGCGGCGCCTTCGCTCGCCGCTGACACTACCGACTTCCAGCAGCCGGCTGCAAGCCCATTCGACATCGCCTTCGGCGTCGGCCTGACCACCAACTACATCTCGCGCGGCTCGACCCAGTCCAATGACGAGCCGGCGATCGACGGCTACATGGAAGCCACCTACGGCATCGCCTATGCCGGCGTCTGGGCTTCCAGGGTCAATATCGCGCCGGACTCGGTGGAAGTTGACGTTTACGGCGGTATCCGCCCGGAATTCGGGCAGCTGTCGCTGGATCTGGGCTATGCCCGCTACATCTACGACAGCAGCGGCGACTGCTGCGGCGAGTTCTATGCCAAGCCGTCGTTTGCCGTCACCGACGCGTTCTCGGTAGGTACCGAGGTCTACTGGGATCCGGAGCTGGACACCAACTGGGCAGCGGCCAATGCCGAATTCTCCGGCCTGCCCTACGAGATCACCGTCTCGGGCTCGGTCGGCACCGATTTCGGCACCCTGGCACTGGGCAGCGACAAGGTCGCCTGGGACGCAGGGGTCTCGCGCAGCTTCCTTGACGACACCGTCACCCTCGATCTGCGTTACTACGATTCGAACATGGACCCGGCCCGCGTAGCCGCCCGGTTGGCCTTCGACAGCTCGTTTTCGGCGCTGATGAAGAATTGATCCGATGACACGAGAGTCCGGGCCAAGCCGGTCCGGACTCCGCGTCCAATTCACCTGACAATCACCAGCCGTTCGGCGGCGCGGGTGATGGCGGTGTAGAGCCAGCGTTCGCGGCTGTCGCGGAAGGCGTAGCTTTCGTCGAAGAGGACGACCGAATTCCACTGCGAGCCCTGCGCCTTGTGGACGGTCAGCGCGTAGCCGTAGTCGAAATCATCGTAGCGCTTCTTGGTCTGCCACGGCACCTCGACATCGGGATCGTCAAAGGCGCTCTTCAGAAGCTTGATCTTGGCCGCACCGCGATCCATGTCGTCGTCCTCGGGCCTGATCATCAGGTTGATGCCGGGTTTGACGGTCTCCTTGGACGAGGTCATCACCTGCCAGAGCGAGCCGTTGAGCAGGCCCTTGGAGGGATCGTTCCTGAGACACACCAGCTTGTCGCCGGCCTGCGGGTAATGCTGGTCAAAGCCTTTGAGTTCGCGAAGCCGCTGGTTGTAGCGGCGGCGGGTGCGGTTGATGCCGACGAGCACCTGGTCGGCCTCCAGCACCATGTCGCGGTCGACCTCGTTCTTGGAGATCACCTGGGCTGCACCGTAATCACCATGCATGATCTCGTTCCCCTCGCGCACCTGCATGGCGAGATCGATGATCGGGTTGTCGCGGGCCTGGCGGTGGATCTCGGTCAAGAGGATGTCCGGCTCGTGCTCGGTGAAGAAACCGCCGCCGGAGATCGGCGGCAACTGGCCGGGATCGCCCAAGACCAGGATCGGCGTGCCGAAGCTCATCAGGTCGCGGCCCAGCGCCTCATCGACCATCGAGCATTCGTCGATGATGATCAGGGCGGCCTGCGCCAGCGGGCTTTGCCGGTTGATCGAGAACATAGGCGCCACCGTGGTCTTGCCGGTCTCCTCGTCGGAGACCTCCTCCTCGCCGCGCGGCCGGTAGATCAGCGAATGAATGGTGCGGGCATTGGTGGCGCCGCGGGCGCGCAGGACCTGCGCCGCCTTGCCGGTGAAGGCGGCAAACAGCACTTCGCCATCGACATTGTCGGCGAAATACTTGGCCAGCGTGGTCTTGCCGGTGCCGGCGTAGCCGAACAGCCGGAAGATCGGCGAGCGGCCATCCTTGAGCCAGCGCGAGACGGCTTTCAGCGCCTCATCCTGTTGGGGTGAAAACTTCATATCCCCTCATGGCAGATTCGCCCCCGCCGCGCGACCCGGCAATTGCGCGGACGGTTTGCGGCCGGCGATGCTGTTCGCGCGGGATCTAGATTTCGGCGCGATAGACCAGGAAACCGGTGTTGGCGGCGATCTTGTCATACAGCGCCCGGGCCACGTTGTTTGATGCATGCGTGTGCCAATAGACGCGGCTCACGCCCCGCGTCTTGCAGACCGCATAGACCTCCTCGATCAGTTTCCTGGCGACGCCCTGGCCACGGCAGTCTGGCGAAGTGAACAGGTCCTGAAGATAGCAGGTGTCCTCAATCTGGATCATGTTGCGATGGAAAATGAAATGGGCCAGCCCGACAAGATTGCCACCGGTTTCGGCGACAAGACCGTGCACAGGCTCCGACGGCAGCAACAGCCGCTGCCAGGTTGACTGAACGATGTTGTCCGGCAACGCCGTCTCGCCATGGCGTCCGTAAAATGCATTGTAGCCGGCCCAGAGGCTTTTCCACCCGGCGTGGTCCTGCCGGGCGACAGGGCGGATGATGACTTGCGATGGCATGCGTGGACCTCGGCTCGAAGAATTTGATGGAAGCCGATCGGCTCGCCCAAAAACAGGACATTGATCCGGTCACGGATCCGAGACAAGAGGGCTAAAGGATCGATTCCAGATCGTGATTGGCGAGCGTTTGCAGGAAGGCCAGCTTGGCCTGGCCCAGCACGCCCTTGAGCCCACAGCGCGGCAGGAACGAACAGCCCTCGTCACCAAAACAGCCGACAATGTTGAAATCCGGCTCCATATGCACCGCCACCTCCTTGAGATTGATGTCGCAGGGCGGGATTGCCAGCTGCAGGCCGCCGTTGCGGCCGCGCACGGTGGTGACGAAGCCGCCGGCGGTCAGGTTCTGCGCGACCTTCATCAGATGGTTCTTCGACACCCCGAATTCCTGGGCCAGATCATCGACCGATATCACCCGGCCGGGCGCCCGCGCCAGCGCCATCAGGACGCGAAAGGCATAATCGGTGTGACGGGTCAGGCGCATGGGACATCCTTAATACTGGTATTTCATTTATTGCTTTTATCGCCGGAAGCGAATAGTGGTATATCAAATACCAGAAAAGAGGCCACGATGAAATTCCTGCTTTGGCTGTTCCTGCTTCCCGGCGACCTTGTCCGCCGCCAACTCGGCATCACGGTGGAGCAGGATGGCGGATTGATCCGCTCGTTCATCAACATGTGCTTCTGGGGCACGGTCACGCTGCTGATTGCGCTGAAGTATTATGGCTGACAGGCCTGCCCCGATCGTGATCACCGCCCGGCCCGCGCCGCCGCGAACGCCGGCGGTCGACATTCCGCCGGCCCAGATCGCCGAGCTGGTTGACCGGTTTTATGGCGAGATCCGTAAGCACCCGCGTCTCGGGCCGTTGTTCGAAGACCGTTTGGCGGGCAAGTGGGGCCCGCATCTTGAGCGGATGAACCGGTTCTGGCGTTCGGTGCTGTTGCATTCGGGCGAATATTCGGGACAGCCGGTGGTCAAGCACAATGGCTTGCCGGATCTTCAGGAAGATGATTTCCGGCTGTGGCTGGAGCTGTTCGAAGCCACCACGGCATCGCTGTTCGAGCCCGATATCGCAGCGCCGATCCTGACCATTGCCCGGCGCATTGCCCGCAGCCTGTGGCTGGCGCGGTTCGGCACGCCGTTCAACAATCCGCCCGAGTGGCTTGGCTGACAAGGTCGGGAGAAGGACGGGGACAGTTTACTTTTCCGACCGGCCCGTCATGGCACATCCGGTAAAGAGGAAAAGCAAACAGCCTCCGATTTCAGCCGCGCTCGGGATCGTTGTCGAGCAGGATCGGCTTGCCGTGCGGGGTGGCGTGGGCGGCGCGTTGCCAGGAGGCGGACAGCGCCTCGATCAGATCAGGACCGGCCACGCCCTTGGCCGCGAGCAGCGCCTCGATCGCTGCCAGCCAGTGCTGGTAATAATCGCTGCCATCTTGCGCGGCACCGGGTTTTGCGACCTGGGTGGAAAGCTCTGCCGCCCATTCGCTCCAGGTGAAGAGCCCACGCTCGTGAAGCGCCACGGCAAGCGCGAAGGCCTGCGCCTGCCAGGGTTCGGCGAACGCCGGGGCATCGGCTCCAGTCCCATCAGGCAACCGGAACGGCGTGTCGCGCGCAGTCCCGGGCCGGTGCTCAGGCGTGCTCAAGATAGCTCTCCCAGGCATCGATCGACACGGTGAGCGCCGGATCCGCCCCCTGCCCCCAGAGTTCCCTGCCATCAAAGCAGACGGTGTAGACCCGCTCGGGGTTCTCGCCCTTGCCGTGCGCATTGGTGTCTGGATAGACGAAGCCTTCGCGCACCGCTTCGATGATACCCAGCTTGCCCCGCGCATAGCGCGGCAGCCGCGTGTGGGTTTCGGGGTGTTCGTTGATGGTGCGGACCCGGTCTCCGGGCTTGAAGCGCGGTGCCGTTGGCACTTCGCGGCTGCAGGGTGCGCCGCGAGCCAGAACGGCGGCCACGTCGGCGGCCTTGAGCACGCGCTTTGGCTTGACGCCGGGCCACTTTTTGTGACCGGCCTCAAGCTCATCGGCGGAGACGAAGCCATGCCGCTCAAGCAGGGTTTCCAGCGCCCGGATCCAGATCTCGTAGTAGCTCGCCGAGTAATAGGTGGCCGGATGCAGGCTCTCGCGCGCATGACGGCTTTCGTCGATGGTCCAGGCGCCGAACGCGCCGGTGGCCAGCGTCACGCCGAGCGCCCGACGCTCCCAGTCGGCATGAAACACCGGCTCGTCGATTTCAGGCGTTACCGGGCCGAAGCCCATCTGGCCGCCAAGATCGTGCGGCCCGTTCATGAATTCTCTCCCGTGACCGGCCACAAGGCGCCTGAGGCAAGCGAACCGGGCCGCAGCGCCAGCCCGGTGCCGATCATCGAATCGCGGGTGACCAGCCTGGCCAGCTCTTCCTCGCTCAGAGCTTCGGTTTCAACCGGGCGCATCGGCACCACCATGTAGCGCAGCTCGGCGGTGGAATCCCACACCCGGATGCGCATGTCTTCGGGAAGTTCAAGGCCGAATTCGGCCAGCACGCCGCGTGGATTGATCACCGCCTGGCTGCGGTAGGGCGGCGCCTTGTACCAGACCGGCGGCACGCCGAGCACCGTCCACGGGTAGCACGAGCACAGCGTGCAGACGACGAGGTTGTGGGTGTCATCGGTGTTGAACACCGCCTGCATGTGCTCGCCCTGGCGGCCGGTGTAGCCGAGCGAGGCGATGGCCGCGGTGGCGTCACGCGCAAGCCATTCGGCGAAATCCGGATCGGCCCAGGCCTTGGCCACCACGCGCGCTCCGTTGCGCGGGCCGACCTTGTGCTCGTAGGTCTCGACAATGGCGTCAATCGCGGCGGGATCGATCAGGCCCTTCTCGGTAAGGATCGTCTCCAGCGCCCTGACCCGGGCTGCGAAGGGATCGAGGTCGTTGTCGTGATGGTGGTCGTGGTCGTGGTGATCATGAGACATGACTGCAGGTTAGTCCTCCGGAATACCTATCGCAACATCGGCCAGAGGCTTGCCACCAAGAGCACGGCCATACCGATGTTGAACCATTTCAGCCGCACCGGGTCGGACAGCCAGGAGCGCATAGCCGAGCCGAAGCCGGCCCAGGTCGACACGCTTGGCATGTTGGTCAGCACGAAGGCCACCCCGACCAGCAGCACCGAGACCGGGTAGCGGTCCGGGTCGGTAAACAGCGACATCGCCGTGACCGCCATCACCCAGGCTTTGGGGTTGACCCACTGGAAGGCCGCGGCCTGGAAAAAGGTCATCGGGCTGGCGCCGACCTTGCCGTCGGGCAGCGCCCGCGACGAACCGATCTTGAAGGCGATGTAGACGAGATAGGCGCCGCCCAGGAATTTCAGCGCGGTGTAGAGCATCGGCACCGTGTGGAGCAACGCACCGAGACCGAAGCCGACGCCAATCAGCAACGAGAAGAAACCGCCGCCGATGCCGAGCATATGCGGCAGGGTGCGGCGGAAGCCGAAATTCACGCCGGAGGCAAACAGCATCATGTTGTTCGGCCCCGGCGTCACCGAGGTGACGAAGGCGAAGACGATCAGCGATAAAAATGTTTCCAGGGCCATATGCGTTCCCGCCGGCTGAATGCCGGCCTATGCTTGTTAAACCAGCTTTCGCACGAGACAATCAAATTGTCGTCATGAGCGCATTCGAGAATGTGATCGAAACCGGGCAGAGGAGACCGATATGAGCCTTGCGCTTCCCACCGCCACCTTTCCCGACGGCGAGAGCGTGCCGGCGCTGGGGCTCGGCACCTGGCACATGGGCGAACGCCGCAGCGAGGCAGCCTTTGAGGTGCGCGCGCTGCAGGCCGGAATCGATTGCGGCATGACGCTGATCGACACGGCGGAGATGTATGCGGGTGGCAGCGCAGAAGAGGTCACCGGCGAGGCGATCAAAGGCCGCCGCGACGAGGTTTTCATCGTCTCCAAGGTGCTGCCGTCCAACGCCAGCCGCCAGGGCACCATCGCCGCCTGCGAAGCCAGCCTCAAGCGGCTCGGCACCGACCGCATCGATCTCTACCTGCTGCACTGGCCCGGCCACCATCCGCTCGGCAAGACCGTCGAAGCGTTCGAAGAACTGCGCTCAGCCGGCAAGATCGCAAGATGGGGCGTTTCCAATTTCGACACACTTGGCATGCGGCAACTCTCCGCCCTGCCCGGCGGAGAAAACTGCGCCGCCAACCAGGTGCTCTACAATCTGTCGACGCGCGGCATCGAATTCGATCTGCTTCCATGGATGGCCGAGCGTTCAATGCCGCTGATGGCCTATTCGCCGCTCGACGAGGGCCGGCTGATGCGCCATCCCGGCCTGGGGAAAATGGCCAAACAAGCCGGCATCACCGCTGCGCAACTGGCGCTGGCCTTCCTGCTCAAACGGGCCAACGTGATCGCCATTCCCAAATCATCGGACCCGGACCGGGTGGCGGAAAACCGCGCCGCAGCCTACATCCGGCTGAGCGACGACCAGTTCCGCGAGCTCGACCGGATGTTCCCGCCGCCGCGCTCACGCGAACCGCTGCAGATGATTTAGCGCCTGGCGCGATTACATCCCCTGGGGCCCGCGATTCATGGCGGCGATGCCGGTGCGGCAGATCTCGACCAGGCCGAGCGGGCGCATGATCGAGATGAACTGCTCGATCTTGGAGACACGGCCGGTGATCTCGAAGATGAAATGCTCGGTGTTGGCGTCGATCACCTGGGCGCGAAAGGCGTCGGCGAGCCTGAGCGCCTCGACCCGATCCTCGCCGGTGCCGGCAACCTTGATCAGCGCCAGTTCGCGTTCCAGCGGCTTGTCATGACCGAGCTCGGCGGAGCGCACCGTCAGGTCGACCACGCGGTGCACCGGCACGATGCGCTCGAGCTGCGCCTTGATCTGTTCGAGCACATTGGGTGTGGCGGTGGTGACGATGGTGATGC
>Ga0189291_100076_pt1 | contig 127808 bp, 88 predicted proteins | sample UW1redminimetaG_FD_130331 | JGI IMG/M metagenome (GOLD analysis project Ga0189291, IMG submission 130331) | Marine microbial communities from the Costa Rica Dome - UW179B-red mini metaG | ecosystem: Environmental > Aquatic > Marine > Oceanic > Photic zone | place: Costa Rica: the Eastern Pacific...
GCACCCTCTTGGTGCCGCTCGGTTTTCTGTCTCATCATCATCTCCATAACAAGTAATGATGAGCCAAAACCCCTCCCTTACGCAATTACCCCAATCTGTCCCATAGGCGCTGATGCCGCACAGGGGCGCAAGGCCAATTCCAATAGCCTCACTGGATGATATTCTCGGTCCCCGGGGCGCCGCGTTTCCGCTAGTTTTAGCAAAAGACTGTTCCACAAAACTTGCTCTCAAAATTGAGTCTGGCGAGATTTTGGATCCCGACCTTCCGGTTCGCATTGACGCAGCACTAACCCGGCTCAGAGTCAGAGCAAACGATTGCGCTGTCATCGCGGACTTCTGTGACGCTGACTTTACAAACCTCTCGGTAGTCGCGGAAATTGCAAAAGGTGCTTTAGAAGACTTACAGGAAGCTGGAGATTGGAAGCATGTCGTATTCCAAGGTACAAACTATCCAGACAAAAATCCTGCATCGCCCGACAATAATGCTTTTGTTCCGCGCAATGAATGGCTGGCTTGGCGAGCTGCGACGGAATTTGACAGAGATGCTGCAACTCATCTGATCTACGGCGACTATGCAGCAGATTGCTCAAAATTTGAGTTCAAGACCGGTGGCGGTGGGCGAGCCATACGCCACTATCGTTACGCAACTGAAGATAAGTGGCTGGTGGTTCGCGGCGCAGCAGATGGCAGAGACACAGACGTAATGGCTGATGTCTGCAAACAGATCGTTGGCAGCGGATATTTTTCGGGGCAGGTTTTTTCCTCCGCAGACAAATACATCTATCAAACTTCCAAAGGTTGGGATGGACCAGGGAATGCAATGATCTGGCGGGCTGTCAACACAACTCATCACATCACGCGTGTTGTTCGCGACATTGGCGGCGTTAGAGGGATGAAATTTGTTGATCAAGAGGTGAGCACGCCAGCGCAACAATTGTCGCTGCTGACCGACTAGCAATCCACATCATTTTTTTGCTCGCTGCGACGATCGCAATACACAGCTCCAATAGCGTTTCATCGCTGGGAGATAGAGGAAGTTGGCGAGCCAACGCATATCGTCCCAAGTATGCCCAATACCAATTCGAATTTATTCCGCTGGACTTCCTTCCGAAAGGAAGCATCCATGGGTGTGTGCTTAGCGATAGCGGCGCAGCTTCGGCGGACCTGAACTGGCCTCGAGGCTCTGGTTGGTGAGGGCGCCGGATTGCCGGCACCCAGCCAACCTGGAGCCTACAGCCATGAAACCACAGCCCAAAGCTGCATCAGATACTAGAGATGCAACTCACTCACCTTCCCCTACAACCAAACTCCGTGGAATGGTTCGCTTGTTGCGGCGCACTAAGGGCGCAACTCTTGATGACCTTGAGAAAGCCACTGGTTGGCAACGCCACTCTGTAAGGGGTGCGATCAGTGGATCGCTGCGTGGCAGGTACAGCCTGAAGGTAGAGGTCACCAACGAGCAAAGCCGAGGTCGTGTTTATCGCCTCGGGAAAACCGCCAAAAGTAGAGGCGCAAGATGAGCACATCCTTTGAGCCCGACACATTGCCGGACATGACCCAACTTCGCCATGAGTGGTCACGCCTCTATGGGTGTAAGCCGCCGCCCCGCGCGCGGCGAGAGTTCCTACACCTTGCCATCGAGTGGCATCACCAAGCGAAGCACCAGGGTGGCTTACGGCGCGCCGACCGAGAAACCGTGAACGCACTTGTCGAGAAAGTGAAGCAGGGATCAAAACCACAGCTTCAGGTGCCACGCGATAACCTCCTACCTGGAGCAATCCTCATGCGCGAATGGAATGGTCAGCACTACGAAGCCCACGTAACCGAAAAGGGCTTCTTGTTTAGGGGTAAGAACTGGAAGAGCCTCTCACAGATCGCGAGAGAGATCACCGGCGCCAGATGGAACGGCCCTGCTTTTTTTGGACTGCGTTCAAAGAGAAAGGTCGCTCCACTATGAAAACCAAGAAACTTCGCTGCGCAATCTACACGCGAAAATCTACAGAGGAAGGTCTGGATCAGGACTTCAACTCATTGCAGGCTCAACGCGAATCTTGTGCTGCCTATGTGATGAGTCAGACCCATGAAGGTTGGGAGGCTCGCGATACCCATTACGACGATGGTGGCTTCTCAGGCGGCACAATGGACCGCCCGGGTCTTCAAAAACTTATGCAGGATATCAAAGCAGGCCAGATCGATATTGTGGTGGTCTACAAAGTCGACCGCCTAACACGATCACTTGCCGACTTCGCAAAACTGGTTGAGGTGTTTGACGAACACACGGTCTCCTTTGTCTCAGTGACTCAGGCCTTCAATACAACTTCTTCCATGGGGCGCCTTACCCTCAACGTCCTTCTTTCATTTGCTCAGTTTGAGCGAGAGGTCACTGCCGAACGTATCCGAGACAAGTTCAAAGCCTCCAAGGAAAAGGGAATGTGGATGGGAGGCCGACCGCTTCTTGGATATGACATCAAAGACCGCAAGCTCATTCCCAACCCAAACGAGATCGACAAGGCCCGGTATATCTTTGAGACCTACCTCGAGATTGGATCAGCGATGGTGCTGAAAAAACGACTCGATGGAGAAGGCATCGTCAGCAAACAATGGGTGACACAGAAGGGCATTCTTGCAGGGGGCAACCCTTTCACACGGGGCTCTCTTTATGACCTTCTTCGCAACCCCATCTATATCGGCAAGATCCGACACAAGGATAAAATCTATGAAGGCCAGCATGAGGCCATCCTGGATCATGACCTCTGGGACAAGGTTCAGGCATTGCTCGCAAAGAACCGCGTAGTTGATCTAAACAAGAGCCGCGCTAAATCTCCGAGCCTGCTCGCCGGTATCCTCGCCCATGAAGACGGCAGGCCGTTCAAGCCCAGCCACTCCACAAAGAACGGCGTTAGACGACGCTATTACGCCCATCCTTGCTGCACCCTGCCGAACAGCGAGATCGAAGGTGTGGTCATATTCGAGATCACTCGCCTGCTCTCCACTCCGACAAGAATAGCCGAAATCCTCGACATCGAGGATCAGGAGCAGCTGAAATCGCTCCTCGCAAGCGCCAAGACCCGGGCAGCTGACCTCAAAAAAACCATCAACCCAAGCGCGCTTAAATTGATCATCGAGAAGATCATTGTCAAAGAAAAGGAGCTTAAGATTCACATTATCCCTGAAGGACTCAAGACCTTCCTATTCAACCATAAGGACGCGCAGCAGACAGATAGAACCGCTGATCATCCACCGCTCATCATCACACTCCAGACCCAGCTCAAACGATGTGGCCATGGCAAGAAGCTCATCGTCCGCAGCGAAAGTTCAACCGAGCTGACCAGCGTTGACACCTCTCTCATCAAACTGATTGCCCGTGCACACTTGTGGTTTGAACAAATGAAGACAGGGTCGAGCTATAAAGAGATCGCGGACAAAGAGAAAGTCGATGAGCGGCTGGTTGCACGTACCATTCGATGCGCCTTCCTGGCGCCGGACATCACATCGGCAATCCTGAAAGGTCAGGAGCCGAAGGAACTCTCCAGCCAAAGATTGCTCCGTCTTCCGAAACTGCCCGCTGTTTGGGATGAGCAAAGAGAGCTACTTGGCTTCAACTGAAACTTCCTAACACGCGCTTCTACTTCAGCCCGCGAACTCTCGCGGGCTTCGTGTTTCTGGACAACAACCTGGCGGAACGGTCAAGCATCGCACGCGCATCGCGGACCATCGCAAAAAGCCGAAACGGTCTCGAAAAACCCAAACAGAGATAACCGCGCGAAGAGCCGTCATTTTGGCCGCTCTCTACCGCTAGATCAGCCACAAGCGATGCACAATGTGCTGCTAAGCCTTTATAAATACGGGACTATTCAAGAGCGTCGCTAATTCCATGGGTTCGCTCGGGAAGGTTTGGTGGAGCCAGACGGATGCTCCACCCGAACCATTTCTTCCATTATATTCAATGACTTATGGGCGTCGTGGGCTGAGAATGTGTACCACGAATGTGTACCAAGTTCTACTACACATGTGAGCAATATCCATCAGCTGCACCTCAAGCTCCATACCGCCGTAAAGATTTATTCCAAGCGGTCTACTAGGAAGTGGTTCTCGTCTGACCAGCTCACCTCTCCCTTATCGCTTCGTCGCGATATCGCAACAATGGTGTAAGCAGATATTCTATGACACGTCGCTTACCGGTTTTCACCTCTACGGTAACTGACATGCCGGGCGTCAGAGCTCTGTCTTCTCCTGCCGCGCGCATGATCGCCCGGTCCATCGAAACGCGCACCGGAAACACCAGACCCGTTCCTTCTTGCTCAATTGCATCATTGGACACGTCCAACACAGCACCGTTGATCGTGCCATATTTGGTGAATGGAAATGCATCGACCTTGATCTCGGCTTTCTGCTCAACGAGTACAAAGCCCTTATCCTTGTTGAGAAGCATGGCTTCCACCTCAAGCCCCGCATCCTCTGGAATAATGATCATAATCTGCTGATCTGTCGTCACCACCTCGCCAACGGTGTGGACCGCCAGCTGACGCACGGTCCCCGAAACAGGCGCGTGAAGCCGGTTACGAGCCTCACGTCGCGTAGCCTTGATGAGTTCCTGAGTGAGGCCAGAGACGCGCGATTCCACATCTGCCAAATCGGTCACAGCTTTGCTAAGAAAAGTCGCAACCGTCTCCTGCTCACGCAGGTAGGTTGCAGAGATTGCAGCTTCCGTCTCTGCCATCTGACCTTGTTCGGAGCGAAGATTTGCGCGCTCTTCATACAAAAGCTGCGCGACCTGAAGGTAGTTGGTCCTCGTCCCCGTTTCCCGCTCAAGCAAGGTCTTATACATGTCGACCCGCTCGCCAATAACACCGACGAGCTTTTGCCGCTCCTCAACACTCGCCGAGATACGCGCAAGTGCGGCTACTTGTTGTTCCCTCTCCCCAGCAAGGCTATCTAACGCGGCACGATGGGCCGCGATAGTGCGCAGCAGCACTTCCGACTGCATCGCCAGCAGTTCAGCATCCACTGGGATGGTTATCTCAATGGCTACCTCCCGGGCACCAAGGCCCTCGCGCCCTGCTCGGACGGTCTGACGAAGACGCGCAGCCTCTAGCTCTGCGGCCATCAGATCCCGCGCCAGACGTTCCTGATCGGAAGTACTGTCAGTAGGGTCCAGCTCAATCATCAGCTGTCCCGCTTCCACCCTCTGTCCATCTCGGACATGGATGGCGAGCACCGAACCTGTTTCCAGTGGTTCAATCACCTTTACCTGACCAGTCGGGATCACCCTGCCGACAAGCGTCGCGTTGATATCAATCTTTCCGATAATTGACCAAGCAATCCCAATCACAAAAAGGCCGATCAGCAAACCAGCGAGAATCCGTCCCGCTGGGGAGGCGGGGGTGTCGGTGATTTCAATCGCGGCGGGCAAAAACTCGCGCTCGGGCTTCGTGCGCGCAGGAGGCTTGGGGTTACGGACCTCATCTTCCCACGTAACCCTGGCAATCTCCCAATATCTCTTCACCTCTTCCCAAAACTGTCTCATGCCTCACTCCGCCGGAAGATCAAGGGCACCCGTTTGGTGCCGGTAGAGGCTCGCATAGCGTCCGCCAAGCTCCAGGAGCTCGTCATGGGTGCCACTTTCAGTAATACGCCCTTCCTCTACAGTGATGATGCGATCTGCATTGCGCACAGCAGCCAAACGGTGGGCAATGATCATCACCGTACGCCCCTGTGAGATTGCTTCCATGTTCTTTTGAATGAGATATTCAGACTCATAATCCAGCGCGCTGGTCGCTTCATCAAAGATGAGAATTTTCGGATTGGTGACAAGAGCTCTCGCAATAGCGATCCGCTGGCGCTGCCCACCAGAAAGGTTCCCTCCTCGCTCCTCAAGGAGCGAGTCATAGCCATTCGCAAGCTCAAGAATAAACTCGTGGGCGCCGGATAGTTGCGCGGCAGCCACGACCCGCTCCATCGACATAGACGGGTTTGCCAGTGCGATATTTTCTCGCACCGTTCGGTTGAACAACATGTTCTCTTGCAGCACGACGCCGATTTGCCGACGTAACCAGCTGGGCTCAATCATCGCGATATCCACACCATCAACAAGCACGCGGCCACTCTCAGGCACGTAAAGCCGCTGAGCCAGCTTGGTGAGCGTGCTTTTTCCCGAGCCTGACGGTCCGACAATCCCCAGCACTTCCCCTGGCTGAATATCAAGAGAAACATCCTTCAACACTTCGGCACCACCAGGACGATAGCGGAAAGTAACGTGGTCAAACGAGATTTGCCCATTGAGAGCAGGGAGGTTCGACCGTGCGGCTCCCCCCGTTGTTTCGGTTGGCTGATTGAGTATGTCGCCCAATCGGTCTACCGAGATACGCGCCTGCTGAAAATCCTGCCACAGCTGAGCCAAACGCAAAATCGGCCCACTGACGCGCCCCGCCAACATGTTGAAGGCGACAAGTTGACCAACAGTAATGCCGCCCTCGATCACCAACCGAGCACCAATCCACAATGTTAAAGCAATGACAATCTTATTGATGAACTGAGCAACCTGTCCTGCCACATTGCCTAGATTAGAAGCCTTAAAACTCGCAGTCACATATCCAGCAAGCTGGTCTTCCCAGCGACGCTGCATCTGGGGCTCCACCGCCATGGCCTTCAGAGTTTGAACGCCGACGATCGATTCAACAAGAAAGGTCTGATTTTCAGCGCCCCGTTGAAACCGCTCTTCAACCCGCGCGCGCAACATGGGTGTCACAAGAATGGACAAGATGACATAAAATGGGATCGACCCGAGAACCACCAAGGTCAGGGTTGGGCTGTAGAGCCACATCACCGCGAAGAAGACGACCGTGAAGAAAATATCGATGACAAGCGTCAGCGCTGATCCCGTTAGGAAAGACCGGATCGTCTCCAGTTCCCTTACTCTTGCAACTGTTTGCCCGGTTTGGCGTGCCTCAAAATAGCTAACCGGCAAAGCCATCAAATGCTTGAAGAGGCTCGCACCTAGAACAACATCCACACGGCTGGTCGTGTGGCTGAACGTGTAGGTCCGAAGCGCCCCAAGAACGACTTCAAAGATCGAAATCGCAATGAGGCCGAACACCAGAACGTCAAGCGTGGTCAGTCCCCGATGCACCAGAACCCTGTCAATCACCAGTTGAAAAAAGAGCGGCGTTACGAGGGCAAAGATTTGCAGAAAGAATGATGCAAGCAGCACCTCCCCAAACAGCTTGCGATATTTGACGATTGCCGGAACGAACCAGCTGACATCAAACTTCCGTTGATCACCTGCCAGCCCAGCCCGAGTTGTAAGAAGAATAAGGTCTCCAGACCATAGAGCTTCAAACTCCTCCCGGCCCAGTTCTTCCGGAGCTTGAGCAGCAGGACCTTGGATCAGAACTTTGTCTTCAGCAGCACGCGCCAGAACAATGAAGGACCCGTCCTTCTTCACTGCGATCGCAGGCAGGGAGACACGGGCAAGCCGATCAAAGGTGGATGCAGATTTCCGAACCTGAAAACCGATATGCTTCGCAACGCGCAAAAGATCATCGGTACTTTGAATGCCTTCAGTGAGCCCCAGCTCGTGGACTGTTTGCGATGGTTCAAAAGGCAATCGATAGTATTGCGTCAAAAGCGCAATACTCCCTAGTCCGCTATCCACTCGACATCACCCCGTTTTTGCTGCTCCCCTACGGCGTTTCATGCGGGGGGTTCCTAAATACTCTATAGCGCCGACATTTCATTGTGGAGGAAGATCTTGTCTTCCGTCATACAACAAAGATCTAGCACCCCCATCTCGAATTTAGAGTGGCTTAAAGTGGCTTCCGCCGCCCTTGGATTTGAAGCCCAAACGATTTAGGAGACGGCTGACGCGTGCGTCATCCTCCCGTCCCATCGTGACGTGAATAGCGAGTTCATACGCCCGCCGGTTTTGTGCCCATTTTTCAAATGCCTTCAGAAGCAATGATGCTGTGCGTATATTCCGCGCTTCGGGCCTTATATAGAAGATTAGTGCCGACGCCGAGATAACGTCAACGAATGTCAGCTTGCCCGCAACTGCGCTGAGTAGACCCAGCACTTCATGTGCTCCATCAGCGCTCACTCGTTCCGCTAGGATGATACCATTAGTATTCGTTGCGTTAATATCATGATCAATTTGCCGGCGGAGGCCCGCCTCATCTAACGGCAGATGCCCATACTGGCTTTCTCCATGCGCCAGCGCACAAAGTTTGAATATCTCTTCAAAATCCCGCTCACCCTTTGCCAGACGCACACGCACCTGTCCACGATCCGGCATTTGGGAGACAGCCTCCGCGCTTCCCACAACTTATACTCCTAGCAACAGTAAGATATTTACGCTTATGACGTGTTACGCAACCCAAGCGGCCAATGCCGGGGCTTGCTGATTATCATCCGGCGCGTTGATCTGTGACTCACCGCCCGATTTTGGATCAAAAGCCGCCATGGCGGAAACCAGACTTGAGATATTTTGGGCGCCAGCTGGAAGAGAGCCTACTGGATCGTTCGATGACGCTACAAGAGAGGATTGACGGTGACCGTCTAAAACCTCATCAAGTGACGCGGTGAGTTGAACAACATCTCCACCGGCAATCAGCCCGCTATCATCAGCAACATGGCTGAGGCCTGCCGCTACATCACTCAGCCCCTGACCTGTTCCAAAGCCCGTGTCAGAGAAGTTTCCTGCGCTCCCATCAGTGCGGGTGAATTGTCCGATCCCGAAGGAGACATTGTCGCCAGCAACTCGGACCATCTCATCAGATACAAGCGCTATCGAGGCAATACCGGCTGCACTCAGTGAGCGAAGTTCCCCGGCATCCGAGACGCCGTTCTGATTAATGTCCTGCCAGATGTTGAAGGAGCCAAATTCCGCGTCAGCAGCATCCAGCACCCCGTCACCGTTCGTATCAAATGCCTGGAGACCCTCAAGGTCTGTGCGTGCGCCTTCTTTGTAGCCAACGAAAGAGACTTCATCAAAGTCAGTAATCTCACCATCATCATTCTTGTCGTAGGCAAGTAGCGCATCGTCACTATCGACCCAGCCGGTATCTTCGGCTTCGCCGTCACCATTCAGATCAAAGAAGATGTCACTCTCATCTGCGTTGACAAGCTCGATACCGTCTCCACCCAGATCAAAGACAATTGGTTTGGAGGGTGGTGGCAGTGGCTGGTAGGTGAAGTTATAGGAGTAAGTTGCGCTACTACTATGTCCGTGACCGTCGCTGACTGTGTAGGAAAACGATCCAGAATGACTCGCCGCACCGACGTTACTGTTAAAGAAGATGTAATCAGGATTTGCAGTGTCGAACCGCACCGAATTTACACCAACGAAATTTGAAAATCCAGTTATCGTGAGCATATCTCCATCTGGGTCAGTATCATTGGCAAGCAGTGTAGAACCCGTTGTGGCGCCCGCAAAAAAGTAGTTAGCATATGAACCACCAAAATCATTCACCGCACTTGGTGCATAATTGATATCTAGGATATTGGCATTGATATTCGCGTTTGCTGTGCCGCCGTGACCATCTGACACCGTATAGCCGATATTGTAATTGCCAGGCTGGCCATGGGCCGATGTGTAGGTCAGTGTCGAGCCGGAGATTGATGCTGAGCCAGCTGCAGGACCGCTATTGATCGAATAGGTGAGCGCATCCCCATCAATATCCGCAGCAAGGGTGGCCAGGTTGATGGAGAAGCTCTGACCCTCGTTAACCGTGCCGCTAGAGTTGCCCGCTGTGGGCGCAAAGTTCACATCATTGATCGTGGCGGTAACGATGCCGTCTGCCGCCCCACCCTGCCCATCTGACACTGTATAGCCAATATTATGGTTGCCCGAGGTTCCAATGGTTGAGTTGAACGTCAGCGTCGAACCAGAAATCGAGGCAGACCCAACAGAAGGGCCGCTGTTGATGGAATAGGTAAGCGCGTCCCCGTCAAGGTCGTCAGTCAGTGTGGCCAGGTCAATTGTGAAACCTTGGCCTTCATCTACCGTCGCGCCCGAGTTTCCAGCTGTCGGGGCAAAGTTGATGTCGTTGACGGTCAGATCAACCGCGCCGCTGGCCAAGCCACCATTTCCATCATCCACCTGATAAATGATATTGGCTGGTCCGAAGCCTCCAACGATGGATGTGTAGGTCAAGACACTACCGACGAGGGATGCCGTTCCTGCACCCGGAACTGTCGTTAGGCTGTAGGAGAGCGCATCGCCATCAATATCTGCGGCAAGGGTACCCAAGTCCAATGTGTAGACTTGTCCCTCCTCAACTGCACCCGTCGTACCCGCCGCTGTGGGCGCGTCATTTGTATTGGCAATTGCCAGATCAAATCCCGCTGCTGCTGTCGCACCGAAAGTGTCGGTTGCAGTGACAGCGATTGAAACAATACCGGCTGCGCTATTGGTTGGTGTTCCCGAGAATGCACCCGTTGTAGGATCAAATGTGAGCCAGGTGGGCAGCGCCGATCCGTCAGTCAGGGTAGCGCTTAACGTCAGCACCTCACCTGCATCCGCGTCTGCGAATGTGCTGCCCGGGATTGTAAAGGCGAGTGCTGTCCCTTCGGACCCAGCTTGATCCACAAATATCCCTGCTGTCGGGGCGACATTTGTACGCGTCACATCAAGATCAAAGACCGTCTCAGCTGTTGAACCTGATCCATCTGTTGCGATCACTTTAACGGCAACCAAGCCCATGTCGGATGCTGTGGCAGTGCCCGACAGAATACCGGTCGCAGCATCAATGATGATCCAGGCTGGTAGCGCGCTGCCGTCTGCGAGCGTTGCCGCATAGGTCAACGTGTCACCAGCATCAATATCAACAAAGTTGCCACTGACATCGAGGGAGAGTGGAATATCTCTGAATGCAGTCTGGTTGCCGATGGCAGAGACGAGGATGGGCGCATTATTGAGCGCATCGAGATTGATCGTGCGATCCGCGAATGTGAGTGTCTCAATATCAGTGAGTGTGGTCGTGCCAGTTGCGCCCGTTACTGTGCCACCCGTTCCAGCAATGGAGAGCGTATAGTCAGCAAAGGAGCCGTCGAACGCGGCAGCATCCACTCCCAAACCACCGTCAAGCGCGTTGTTTCCCGAGCCGCCCGAAAGAATGTCATCGCCTGCTCCGCCCGACAATACGTCATCACCGCCGCGACCATTGAGCCAGTCGGCTCCATCATGCCCGGAGAGTAGGTTCGCATTGTCGTCGCCTGTGAGACTATCATCGAAGGCCGACCCGGACACGTTTTCGATCGATGTCAACGTGTCACCTACGGCCTCTGATCCTCCGTAGATTGCGCCGAATGCGCCCGTATCCGTGTTGCCATGAATCAGATCAACTGCAACCCGCGAAGTCGCGTCGGAATAGTCCGCAGTATCAAGACCGGCACCGCCGTCGAGTGCATCCGCACCCGCTCCGCCCTCAAGGGTGTCGTTACCATCATTGCCATACAGCAGGTCATCACCACCGCGACCCATCAGCAAATCGTCGCCGTCATTGCCGAAAAGGTGGTTCGCATCATCTGCCCCCGCCAGGTTGTCAGCGAAATTGGACCCATGTATGGATTCAATGCTGATCAAAGTGTCGGAGCCTGCGCCTGCTGCCGTTCCTGCGGCGAGGTCAACAGTAACCCCAGCTACGTCGTTGGCATAGAAGGCACCATCAAACCCGTCTCCTCCATTGAGAATGTCGTCGCCTGTGCCGCCCACAAGGGTGTCGTTATCTCCGCCACCGTTTAGTATGTCATTACCAGCCTGACCATAGAGCGTGTCATTGCCAAATCCACCCGAGAGCGTGTTGCCTTCCGTCCATCCGATCAGAACATCATTGTGAGCTGACCCGACGATGTTTTCGATATTGGAAAGCACGTCGCCCTGAGCGTCGCCGCCCAAACCCGTACCAGCCGCCAGGTCAACGGTGACACCCGCATCGGAAACATTGTACCAGGCCGCATCAATACCAGCGCCACCGTCCAGGACATCTGCCCCCTGGCGCCCATTCAGGATATCATCGCCTGCGCCCCCCAGAAGTGTGTCCGCGCCTTCGCGGCCAGTCAGAGTGTCATTGCCAGCAGCACCATCGAGTGTGTTTGCATTCGCGTCACCGATCAGCGTGTCGTCATAAGCGGAACCGATGATATTCTCGATGCTTAAGAGTGCATCGCCCTCCGCATCACCGCCTGCCGCTGTGTTCAACTGAAGATCAATTGTGACCCCAGCGCTTGATCCAGCATAGCTCGCAGTGTCAATCCCATCTCTGCCATCAATCGCATCGGCACCTGCACCACCTTCAAGAACATCGTCACCGGCCATCCCTCGAAGGGTGTTGGCGTCAGCATTGCCTGTTAGAACATCCGAGAAATCCGATCCAGCGACCCAATCAATATCGATCAGTGTATCGCCTTGCGCATATCCGCCAGATACCACACCTGTTTCGAGGTTGACTGTGACACCCGCGGTCGAGAAGTAGTAATTTGCCCAGTCCAGTCCGGCACCACCATTAAGTGTGTCGGCCCCTGCACCAGCAATGAGATTATCGTTGCCATCGCCACCCGCAAGCACCGATCCACCAACCGCTGCGTAAAGCGCATCGTTGTAAGCTGAGCCAACCACATTCTCAATGTTGGTGAGGGTGTCAGTGCCTTCGCCGGTCGCTGAGCCAGCTAGCAAGTCGACGGTTACCGCCGCCGTCGACCAGTCGTAATAGGCCGTGTCGTTGCCAGTACCGCCGTCAAGGCTGTCATCACCAGCGCTGCCTCTCAGGGTGTCGTTCCCGTCACCACCTGAGATCGTGTCATTGCCCCCGCCGCCAACAAAGCTGTCATCGCCAGCTCCGCCGGTCAGAACATTCGCACCGTCATTCCCCCACAGCGTATCGCCGTGAGCAGAACCCGTAATGTTCTCGATACTTGTGAGCAAATCACCTTCCGCATCGCCGCCTGTACCCGTGCCAGTTGATGGCCGGATATCGATCGTCACGCCAGCAGACGACCCTGCATAGCTCGCGGTATCCGTGCCATCACCGCCATCAAGCGTGTCGGCACCGGCCCCGCCTTCGAGCGTGTCATTGCCGTCATAACCCCAGAGTGTGTTGACACCAGCATCACCGGTTAGCGTGTCATTGTGAGCTGAGCCATGCAGGTTCTCGATCGAGGCAAATGTATCGCCGGCAGCAGATCCACCTGTGTTTACACCCGTCGCAAGGTTCGCTGTCACCGCTGTTGCTGAGTAATAATAATTCGCGGTATCCGTTCCAGCACCACCATTGAGGATATCCGCACCGCCCTGGCCAACCAGCGTGTCATCACCGGCACCGCCATCCAGCGTGTCGTCACCCCCATTACCATAAAGAAGGTCACCGCCGTCACCACCAGTCAGCACATTCGCACTGTGATCACCTGACAGGATATCGTTGTGAGAAGACCCAACAACGTTCTCGATGTTCGTGAGGATATCGCCCTGCGCATCACCGTCAGCTTGCGCTGTTGTCAGGAACAGATTGACGTTCACCCGCGCTGATGACGAGACATAAGAGACCGTATCTGTGCCAGCACCACCATCAATCGTGTCAGCACCAATACCACCCCACAAGCTGTTATCCTCAGCGCTCCCAATCAACGTGTCATCGTATGTGGAGCCATAAAGGCTCTCAATGCTGACCAGGATCTCGCCATTGGCCTCGCCTTGTGAACCAGTACCGGTCGCCAGGTTCACAGTGACCGCAGAAGCCGCCTGTTGATAGGAAGCTGAGTCAAAGCCATCTCCCCCATCGATATAGTCAGCCCCAGTGCCGCCAAACAGAAGGTCAGCACCAGCACCACCATGCAGCACATCAGCGCCGTCGCGACCGTAGAGAACATCATTCCCGTCAAGGCCTGTCAGAATATTCGCGATCCCATCCCCGTAGAGCCAATCGTGATGGGCAGAACCGGTCAGGTACTCAATACCCGTCAGAGTGTCGCCTTGCGCATCTCCACCAACACCCGTACCAGCCGCCAGATCAACCGTCACCGCAGCAGCTGACCCTGCATAGCTCACCGTGTCCGTCCCAGCGCCGCCATCAAGAGTATCAGCACCAGCACCACCCTCTAACGTGTCGTTGCCGTCATGGCCATTGAGGACATTGACACCAGCATCACCCGTCAACGTGTCATTGAGTGCTGACCCAAACAGATTCTCGATAGATGTAAACGTGTCGCCAGCAGCGTCGCCTACTGACGCAAGTCCGGTCGCAAGGTTTACAGACACTCCGGCAGCAGAAGAGTAGTACTGTGCCCAGTCAGTACCCGTGCCACCATCAAGAATGTCAGCTCCAGCACCGCCTTCAAGAACGTCATCACCCGCTTCACCAACTAAGACATCATCACCACCATTCCCGTAGAGGTAATCATCACCCCCGGCTCCAACAAGCGTATTAGCACCTGCATCACCTGTCAGAATGTCATTGTGTTCTGAGCCTTCCAGGTCTTCGATATTCACCAGAACATCGCCCTCAGCATCTCCTCCAGACGCGGTTCCAGCGGTCAAGTCAATTGTCACACCCGTGGCGGAGAGACTGTATGATGCCGTGTCCCGACCGATACCGCCGTCTACATGGTCAGCGCCCGCATCTGAGCGAATAAAGTCATCACCTGCGCCACCAAAGAGCGCGTCATTGCCCAACCAGCCAACAAGTCGGTCATCACCATCGCCACCGACGAGCTGGTTGTTGCCTTCGTCACCTGCCAGCTGGTCATCAAATGCAGAACCGGTCAGATTTTCAATTGAGGTAAGGACATCGCCCTCAGCGTCTCCACCCGTCGGGGTCGCCCCAGCATGAACAATATCATTAAGATTTATCTGAACTGCAGCCGCTGAGCCCGCGTAACTTGCCGTGTCAGATCCTTCGCCGCCGTCGAGCGTGTCGGCACCCGCACGACCTTCCAAAACATCATCGCCGCCATACCCAACCAAATAGTCATTGCCGGTATCGCCCTTGATCGTGTCGCCAGTGTTCGAGCCGTATACCTTTTCAATTCCAATGAGAATGTCACCTTCGGCGAAACCACCTGACTGTGCTGTTGCGGAAGCAAGGTCCACATTGAGCCCTGCTGTCGATAGGGAGTAATTGGCCCAGTCGATTCCATCCCCGCCGTCGAGCGTATCCACCCCGGCGCGTGCAACAAGGTTATCATCACCCGCCCCACCCGTGAGGATCGTCCCACCGACAGCGGCATAAAGCACGTCACCGTGTGATGAGCCTACAACGTTCTCGACATTTGAAAGAATATCGCCAGCAGCATCACCCACACCTGTCTGTGCTGTCGTCCAGAACAGATCAACTGTGACGCCTGCTGTCGAAGAGACATAGGAAACTGTGTCAACACCAGCTCCGCCATGCAGAGTATCCGCACCAGCTCCACCCTCTAACGTGTCGTTGCCGTCATGGCCATTGAGGACGTTGACACCTGCATCACCGACCAGGGCGTCGTCGTGAGCTGACCCAAACAGGTTCTCAATAGATGTAAGCGTATCGCCAGCAGCATCCCCGCCTGACACAGCACCAGTAGCAAGGTTTACAGACACCCCAGCAGCAGAAGAGTAATACTGTGCCCAGTCAACGCCCGTACCACCGTCAAGGGCGTCAGCACCAGCACCACCCTCAAGAACGTCATCACCCGCTTCACCAACTAAGGTGTCATCACCACCCTGTGCATAGATGGCATCAAATCCATCGCCACCCTTGAAGGCATTCACACCAGCATCACCAGTCAGCACGTCATTGTGGGCAGATCCAACAACATTCTCGATGTTGGCAAGCACATCGCCTGCAGCATGCCCCCCGGAAGCTGTGTTGTTCAGAAGATCAACAGTCACCCCTGCTGTCGAAGAGGCATAAGAGGCCGTGTCTACACCGGCACCGCCATCAAGCGTGTCAGCACCCGCTCCACCCCAGAGGCTATTTGTCCCAGCATCTCCAATCAGCGTGTCATTGTAAGCAGAGCCGATGACATTCTCGACGTTAGTGAGAGTATCTTGGATCGCCCCCTGAGCCAGCGCATCATCACCACCAAGAGCAACGTTGATGCTGCCTACTGCGGCCCCAACTAGATCAGCGAGACCGTCTCCGTTCACATCTACTGCCGCCCGTGGATGAATGTTTTGGTTCGTCCAACCACCTGCAGCCACACCAAACCCGTCATACGCGTAGAAAGGTGTGTCAAAAGTACCGTCCACTTGGCCAAACGCGATGTAAACACCGTCATTGTAAAACCCAACTATGTCGGTACGACCATCACCATTCACATCACCTAATGTGCGCGGTGTCGTGTTTTGGTTTGTCCAACCATTGTTCGTCCCAAACCCGGAATACCCTTCAAACTTTGTCCCGAAGGTTCCGTCAGCTTGCCCGAGCGCAACCTGCGTGGTGCCGCCAAAGGCAACAATATCTACTCTGCCATCTCCGTTTACATCTCCCAACATACGCGGATAGGTATCTTGCGGGTTCCAGCCCGTGTTCGTTCCAAACTCAGCATGACCCTCAAAATGCGTCGCAAAGGTGCCATCGGCCTGACCTAAGGCAACTTGAGTTGTTCCCCCAAAGGCAACGATGTCTGCTCGCCCGTCCCCATTTACATCTCCCAGCATACGCGGGTATGTCTCTTGGGGGTTCCATCCGTTGTTAGTTCCAAATTGAGCGTAGCCCTCAAAATGAGCCGCGAATGTGCCATCGGCTTGGCCTAAGGCAACCTGAGTTGTTCCCCCAAAGGCAACAATGTCTGCCCGACCATCTCCGTTGACGTCTCCCAACATCTTTGGATAAATCTCTTGCGGGTTCCAACCATTATTGTTGCCGAAGTTCGTGTGGCCTTCGAATTGCGTTCCAAAGGTCCCGTCTGCCTGACCCAGAGCAACCTGAGTAGTGGCACCAAACCCGACAATGTCGGCGCGACCGTCTCCGTTCACATCTCCATAAACTCGTGGAAGCGCATCTTGGTTGGTCCATCCTGCGGTCACACCGAATGAGGTCGTTCCAATCAGCGCTGCCCCAAAATATGCATCGCTCGCAGCACCCTGAGTAAGGTCAACAATAACCCGCCGCAGCGCACCTGAGTAGTCAGCTGTGTCTGTGCCCGCACCACCATCAAGAACGTTTGCACCCAGACCACCTACCAGCGTGTCATCGCCAGCTCCGCCTGTGAGAGTGTCGTCTCCGTCACCGCCATTGAGAGTATCATTGCCAGCGGCACCATCGAGCGTGTTGGCTCCAGCATCACCAATCAGTGTGTCATTGTAGTCTGAACCTTTCAGATACTCGACCCCCGTCAGCGTGTCGCCTTGAGCGTCACCGCCAACGCCCGTTCCTGCCGCTAGATCAACCGTCACTGCCGCAGATGATCCCGCATAAGTCGCCGTATCCGTACCAGCACCCCCATCAAGCGTGTCAGCTCCTGCACCACCTTCCAATGTATCATCGCCCAGATAACCCGAGAGTGCACTTACCCCAGCATCACCAGTCAACGTGTCATTGTGCGCTGACCCAAACAGGTTCTCAATAGATGTAAACGTGTCGCCTACAGCCGACCCTCCGGATGCTGTATTGGCGGCGAGATCAACAATTACTCCAGCAGCTGATTCATAATAGTTCGCCCAGTCAGAACCTGCACCGCCATCTAGGTAGTCAGAACCGGCGCCACCTACCAGAGTGTCATCACCGTCTTCACCGTAGAGGCTGTCATTCCCATCGCGCCCTTGAAGGGAGTCGTTCCCTCCTTGTCCCCAGAGGCTGTTCGCTACACCATCGCCCAAAAGCGTGTCGCCCAGGCTCGACCCAATGATCCCTTCAATGCCCGACAGCACATCCCCATGCGCATGATTGTAGAGCCCTGTTCCAGCGGCAAGGTCGATTGTTACACTCGCTGCAATGTCGTTGTACGCTGCATAATCAAAACCATCGCCACCTACGAGAGCATCAGCGCCTGCGCCGCCATAGAGATAATCATCTCCAGCTCGGCCATCCAAAGTGTCTGCACCATCATTGCCCCAGAACGTATTGTTCTCGCCATCGCCTTGCAACGTGTCACTAAGAACTGAGGCATAAACCCGCTCGATGCCGGTCAACGTATCGCCATGCGCATGATTGTAGAGGCCGGTGCCTGCCGCCAGGTCGATATTCACACCCGCCGCAAAATCATGGTAGTAAACTGTATCAATGCCCTCACCGCCATCGAGATAGTCTGCGCCAGCACCACCGGTCAGCTGATCATTGCCCACGCCGCCGTAAAGATTATTGCTGCTTGCGTTCCCATACAGAAGGTCATCGTGAGCAGACCCAGTTATACTTTCAATACCCGTCAGCGTGTCGCCTTGAGCATCACCGCCAACACCCGTTCCAACTCCAAGATTAACAGTCACTCCTGCAGACGACCCTGCATAGATCACCGTATCCGAGCCAGCGCCACCATCAAGAGTATCCGCACCAGCACCACCGTCTAACGTGTCGTTGCCAGCCCAGCCCCACAGCGTGTTGACCCCAGCATTGCCCGTCAGCACATCGTCATGGATCGAGCCGCTGACATTCTCAATGTTGAAGAGCTGGTCACCTTCGGCAGTACCACCCGTGTTAACATTCGTTGTTAGGTTGACACTGATCCCCGCCCACGAACTGGCGTAACTCGCCGCATCAACACCAGAGCCGCCATCTACATAGTCAGCGCCAGCTTGGCCAATGAGGTTGTCATCACCATCCTGACCATAGATCGTATCATTGCCATTATTGCCGTAGATCAGATCATTCCCACCATAGCCCCATAGCGTGTTGGCGGAATGGTCACCGGAGATCGTGTCAGCATGGTTTGATCCAAAGACATCCTCGATACTGTTCAGGATATCTCCTTGAGCAAAACCGCCCGCCTGCGCCGTGGTCAGAAACAAGTTGATGGTTACAGCAGACGTTGATGACGAATACTGTGCCCGGTCGATGCCATCACCGCCATAAATTGCATCCGCACCAGCACCACCTAGCAAGACGTCATTGCCCGCCTGGCCATAGAGAGTGTCATTCCCTCCCAGTCCATAAAGTGTGTTGCTGTTTGCATCTCCCGTCAGAACGTCATTATGTGCGGAACCGATCAGATGCTCGATATTGTCGAGCAGGTCACCCGTCGCATAGCCACCAGTGGCTGTATCTGCCGTGAGGTTTACGTTGACGGCTGCGGTTGATGCATCATACCTGGCGAAATCGGAGCCCTCTCCGCCGTCGAGATAGTCTCCACCGGCTAGGCCGGTCAACTGGTCATTGCCTGCACCGCCGCGAAGCTGATTGCCGCCTGCATCCCCATAGAGAAGATCGTCGTGCGCGGACCCCGTTACATTTTCAAAAGACGTGAATACATCACCGTCTGCATGACCACCAGATGCCGATCCAGCAGCGAGGTTTACCGTTACGCCCGCGTTCGATCCTTCATAGCTGAGCGTATCCGAACCATCGCCGCCGTCCAGATTGTCAGCGCCAGCACCGCCTTCAAGGATGTCGTTGCCAGCCCAGCCAGAAAAAATGTCGTTACCTGCGCCACCACGGAAGACATTTGCATTCGCGTCTCCTGTGAAAACATCTGCCCAATTCGTCCCTATGAGTTCTTCAACACCTTCAAGGCTCGCAGTCAAAATCGACCCTGGGGGGAGCGAGAAATTGACAAACATCCCGGCGCCGTTCGACGCAGCGGGCGTCGCGCTGAAATCAACAACATCCCAACCAGCACCACCATTAACGTAACTGTAGCGGTTCCCCAGTTTGATATAATCATTACCCGCGCCTGCATCGACCCAGTCTTCGCCTGTGCCAGTTTCAATATAATTATTCGCCGATGATCCATAGATCACATCAGCATGCTTCGTGCCGATGATGTGTTCAATGTTCGTGAGCTGATCACCCCAAGCGTCACCCGCCGTACCGATGGCACCAGCCAGACTAGCGTTGATACCAAAGAAGGAGCCGGAATAATCAACGGTGTCAATACCTGCGCCACCATCCAGAATGTCAGCACCAGCACTGCCAAGAAGCGTGTCATTGCCTCCACCCGCGAGCATCCGCTCGTACACGCCAAGCCCTTCAAGCGTGTCATCAGCGCCCGTCCCAAGCACCTCACCTCGAACCGCAACCCGGAACGGTACCGTGGCTTGGGCAGACCCATCAGACGTCACGGCCAACAAGTCCAACACGTCCGCATCAGCAGCGCCCGGCGTGCCAGACAATGTACGCGTCGCCTCATCAAAGGTGAGCCACGCGGGCAGCGCGCGACCATCAGCCATCACCAATGAGAGGCTTAGTGTGTCAGCAACATCGACATCGTGAAAAAGATTCGCGGGAAGCGTATAGGAGAACGCTACGCCCCGCTCAATCACGTTGCTTTGGGCGGATCCAATCGCGAACGGATCATTGTTCGTGCCGTCGAGCTTGATGATCCGCCCATCAAAATAGGCTTCCTCGACATCCGTTAGGGTGTCGGTTCCGTCATTACCGTCTGCACCATTAATATCCGTGATGATCCAGTTGCCACCGGATTGAACAATTGTGTAATTCTGCGCGCCGCTTTGATAGATAGCTCGGTCGTGGTCTGCGCCGCCGATGAGCGTATCATTGCCTGCGCCGCCCTCAAGATAGTCATTCCCGGCGCCACCATTGAGCGTGTCTGCCCCCTCATCACCGCGGAGCCCATCACGTCCGCCACCGCCAGAGAGCGTGTCGTTTCCAGCGAGACCCGCAAATACGTCGCTACCCGCACCACCAACAAAGCTGTCATTGCCAATTGATCCAACTTTATGCGCAAAGTTGTTTGTAAAAATTGCAATGCCCGTTGTACCCGCGAAATAGAAATCGTCTCGTCCATCGCCATTCTTGTCTTCAAGATAGACCTCGAACGAAGCACCTGTGGTGAACAGATTTTGTACTGAGGTAGGCGTGGTGATGTTGAAAGCAGGGTCTGTTGCTAACGTGCCGCTAGCACTCCCAAAGGCAACGGAAATACTTGCCTGGTTAATCTGGACGAGATCTTCATAGCCATCTCCATTTACATCGCCCGTCGCATATTTGCTTGAGCTTGAGGGATCATGGGAAATTCCCGCAGGTGCCGTTGTCAGCGCGCCGAAAGACGTTGGCTGTGCAAGGCTAATGTAGGTTCCATTCGACGCGATGATGATGAGATCATCCCGACCGTCAGCGTTCACATCAGCTAGCTGCCAGGTAAACGGATTAGCAGAGGAGAAAGATGTATTGACGGTGCTGATGACTCTCGTCGACGTGGTAGCAGTGGTCGTCCAGCTGACCACCTCCGTCGAGAACGCACCAGGTGAGTTCCAGCGCGCTCGGACAAGTTCCTCGCGACCATTCCCGGTTATGTCTCCTCCTCTGAATGTGCCGCCATTGGACGCATCAATCCAGTCGAGCGTCGTGTAAGACAAGGCGGCTGGAACGTTGGGAGCGATACCATCAGCGGTAACACTAAACCGCGTATCTAGCTGATTTGACCCGTAAGATCGCCAACTAACAATCTCTGCGTGACCATCGCCATCAATATCGGCAGTTTCAGCCTCAACGCCAATACCCGTCCCAACAGCGTGGAACACTCCGTCAGTGGGAACTGGGATGCCCTTGCTGTTGACAGTTGTGCTCGTAATGCCATCACCGTTACCCCAGGCAACCCACGCATTGGCGCCACCAACACCGGCGACATCCAATGTGCCGTCATTGTTGAAATCGGTCAGACCAGCAATTTCACTTACATTAACAACAGCAGGCGTGTGCGGCGTGAAGGTTCCTGCGTCCGTGAAGAGCTGAGCTTCATTGCCAATTGATGAAATAACGGAAGCAGCACCAGCCACTCCAAGGCCGGTGAGATCAACAGTCAGCCCAAGCGCATCAAACCGTAAGTTCTCGACCGCCGTGAAGGAATGCCCCATGCCAACGATCGTGATCTGATCGCTTGTTCCCTTGATTTTAAGGACAAGATTGCCCCCGACTGACGTGGCTTCAATATCGGTCGGCAGCACATCGTCGCCAAAGACAAGGGTGTCATGCCCCGCATTAGCCAAAACAGCAGTTGGAAGATTTAGTTTCCCCGCCGGAGCGCCTGCGACATACAATGAATCGACAATTGTGTCCGAACCATAGCCGCGGCCAAAATAGTAGACGTCATTGCCACCACCGCCGCTCAACTGATCATTCCCCGCACCACCGTCGAGAAAATCACTATTCCCTTGGCTCCCCTGTGGCAACGTATTCACCGGCGTAAAGAAACCATAGGGATTGGCATTAAACATGCCGTCGCCTTGGAGAGAGTCATTGCCTGCTCCCCCATAAAGCGTGTCTGAGCCTATGTTGCCATGGAGAACATCATCTCCCGCGCCTCCGCGCAGGGTGTCGTTTCCGGCTGCGCCATCAAGCGCATCGTTCCCCGCGCCCCCATAGAAGATGTCGTTGCCTTCGCGACCGATCATCTGGTCGTTGCCGCCGCCGCCATCCACATGCTGGTTGATATCGTTGAAGGCGATGCGGTCGTCGAACTCCGTCGCTGTCAGTTTTTCAATGGAATGAAGCTTGATGTCATACTGGTTTGTGTTGGCGCCAAAACTATTGGCATCCACCGCAGCGCCCTGAAGGGCCTGATCCCAGACGGCGTAAATGTCGCTGCCCTGGAAGATGATCGTGTTGTCGACCTGCGACCCGGTGAACAGCCCTGCTGCGTAAAGCGGCTGGAAGTTTCCACCCGCATCAATGCGACTAAAGTCGACCGTGTCGAACCCGTCACCGCCATCAATGGCAACATTGCCGCTGAAGGGGGTAATGACGTCATTGCCGCCACCGGCAAGGATCACCGCATTATCATGACCAACAATGATGACGTCATCAAAGTTCGTGGCGATCACATGTTCGAAGTTAGCAATCGTGTCGCCCTGAGCATCGCTTTGCACCAGTGCGGTAACGTCCAAAGAGCGCACCGTCTGGTTGACCAGATCAATATGAATACCGGCAGACGAATTGGCATAGGAGATAGCGTCCATGCCTGCGCCACCATCGAGAATATCAGCGCCCGCGCCGCCTTCTATGAGATTGCCAAATCCATTGCCGATAATGATGTCGTCATGGGCGGAGCCAATCACATATTCGATCGAGTCAAAGACGTCACCTTCGGCGTGGCCACCGGTCGCCTCACCCGTTGCGAGGTTTACATAAACACCTGCGTCAGAGCTTGTGTAAACGGCGAAGTCCGTGCCGCTGCCGCCAAGTAGACGGTCCGCCCCGCCGAGCCCTTCCAGGAAATCATTCCCGTCGGAGCCCAACAGCATATTGTCGGACGAGTTGCCCGTCAGAATATCTGAATAGAGAGAGCCAGAAATCGCCTCAAAGCCATCGAGCGTATCGCCCTGGGCATCACCATCCAGACCAAAGCCTAGTGTTGCCCCTTCCTGAAGGGTAACGCGAACGCCCACGCTAGAACCCGCGTAGGTCGCAATGTCATAACCATCGCCACCGCGGAGTGTATCTGCTCCCGCGCCGCCTTCGATGGTGTCATCGCCAGCGCCGCCGTCAATCAGGTCACCGCCACCATATCCAGCCAGCAGATTGTCTCCGCCATCGCCGGTGAGCGTGTCTGCATGATCAGATCCGAAGAGACGCTGAATGTTAACTAGTACGTCGCCGGACGCTTCACCGGAGCTGATCTGCCCACCTGCATTGTTAAGGTCCACCTGCACACCTGTGGTGGCATCGCGATAGCTCGCTGTATTGAGACCAGCACCGCCATCGAGAGTGTCCACCCCAAGTCCGCCATTCAGCAGGTCATTGCCTTCACCACCCAGCAGTGTGTCATTTCCTGCTTTGCCGATAATCTCATCATTGTAGATCGTACCCGTCAGGGTCTCAGCAACATCCGTGCCTTCAATAAGGTTCTGCAGGGCATCCGGATTGGTGAAACCCAGCGTAGCTGCTTGGGAGAGCGTAATCAGCCAACCAATGGCAAAGCCCGAGTCGGGCGTTGTGCGAAGGATATGATCAATAACTTCCTTGTTTTCTAGATAGCTACGGTAGTCGCTCGCGATTTGAAGCTCACCGCGGAGCTCTTCGTATGTTGTCCAGTTGCCATAGTGGAGAACACGACGCCCCCATGCATCCCCCCCGTCGATAAGACCGTTTTCCACTGCGTGAAGAATGGCGAATTTGTAGGCATTATTGAAATCGTCCTGCTCAAACCCTGTTTGGTTCCAACCAAAAACCCCAGGAATAGTCGCATTGCCGACCGTATATCCCTTGCTTAAGCCACGATATCCATCAACCGAGATGTACCCAATATTAAATAGATGGCTTGTTCCATTCACACCCTCAAAACGCGCGTTTGGGCCAATGCCATCCAGTATTTCATTGAGGCCTGCTACGACAGCCTCAAGCGCCGGCTGAACAGCAGTCCCGGACATGCCGTCAAGGCCGGTATAGGACCCGGAATCGATGGCGCGCCCATCAGCCCCCACATTGATCGATCCGATTGCACGGGGGAAGTCATCATCCCCAAAGAAGGCATTGCCCAGAACTGTGCCAAACACCTGTCCGACGAATGTCCCAATGAAGGACCCCAGGAGCGTACCCAGGACTGGGATTGCGCTACCGATGATCCCCCCGATGGTTGCGAAGATAGAACTCACTATCGACGCAGCTTCGCCCTCGGCCTGAACGATGGAGCCTGCCAGTTGCGAGCCAAAGAAACCACCGATTGCAGACAGCGGGTTAAAGTTGAAACCAACATTCACGCCGCCGGCCGCATTCCCAATCAGGAACTGCGCGGCCTGTGATGCAGGATCCAAGATGCTTGTGGCGACAAAGTCCGTCAAAGCTTGTGAGACGAAAGAGTTCGCTACCGTGCGGCCAAAGTCCGCCGCGAAGCTATCACCACCAATCACCTCTCCAACAACAAACGAGCTAATCTGACTAATGCCGATGCCAATGGCGTTGGCCGCTAGCCGTGAACCGAAATCTCTAAATCCGACTTCAACCGCTTCTTCAAACGAGTCGATTTCTTCTCCACTCACCGGATGGGTAAAATTGGTCCCATCATCTTTTCCTTGGTAAAGATCGATAGACTTGCCAGCAGCGGTAAATACGGAATCGAGTGCTGCACCAAAAACAATTCTCTCAAGCGCATTGTCAGCAAGATGCGCTCCAAGCGCTGAGCCAAATACACCACCGAGTTGTTGGTAGTTGATGATCTGACCAGAAAAGTCATCAACGCGGAGTTCGCCGACGCCGACCGTGTCTATCACCACACCATCGGTATCTCGTACAAGCTGGTCTGCTGTAAAGGTCTCGGAAACAGTGTATCGACCATCAGGAGTTTCATACTCACGGCTAACGAGTTCGCTAGAACCGTCACCGTCAGAATCAGTCGACCGAGTGGTGATGGTAAAGCCGTCACTGTCTTTTGTTTTAACCCACCCATTTGCCTGGTCAATGTCGAGAATAATCTCATCATTCAAATCAACGAATGTAAGTACGGAGTCGTTATGGACACGCCACCCACCTGCAACATACGCATGAAGGTCATCGACAGTGAAATTGTACACTGTATTGAAGCCGAAAACTTCCCCCCCCATGCCCACAGCGTCAGCAACCTGGAGCGTATCAGCCGCAACCATAGCACCTGACACTGATCGCAAAGCACCGTGCTGATCGACAATCTGCAATCCCCGACGTAAGACTTCCTTAATTGGAACGAACGATCCATCGGATATGAGGAACGGGTGATCCGGCGTCACGCGCACGCCACCATCGAGCTCCAACAATTGCGGCTTTCGGTTCACAAATGTCTGCGTCACAAGGCGAGATGTCAGATCACCAAGTCCATCAAATGTTGCGACTAGATCACCATATTGGATCTGCTCAATCGCTTTTTCCGCCCCATCACCCATGAGGATCATTGTCCCCGCGGCAAAACACTCGTTGTTGGGAGTCAGACGAATGTCATTATTGATTTTGACAATTTGGTTTACCAAATTGAGCTCCAGCAGAGGCGACGCGAACACTCCGCCTTCTACCGACTCAATGGGAACTCCATTGAGGCTGAGACTCCCATTGTCAGAACCAATCGTAAGTTCGCCGACAACCTCGCCGTCCTTGAGTAAAACGATAGTCGAGCCAAAATGTGGGTTGCCTGCCAGGTCGACAAATGTCTGAGATTCCCAAACGACAACGTCAAGGCCGTTCACCTCTGCGGCATAGATATTCTTGACAGCAAACTCAGATTCACTGTCACCAAAATCCAAAAAGTTGAAATTAACCCCGTCGCTATAGTCGAACTTAGTGAACTCAAAACCGCCAATGACTTGCGTTTCATTCCCCGACACATCTCCGAGTTTTGTCAGTTCTGCGTATGTAGCTGAGATGACTTCCTGTTCGCTTGGCAGAACACCCCAGCCACGGCTGGTGAAATCTTGTCGAAGGTTCCTTACTATTTGCTCTTCGAGAACAGGAGAAAGCGCTAGACCAGAATCTCGGATAATTGACTCCGCTTGCGCAAGAATGCTCGCCTCCAAATGGGTGGATGTGAGCACTGTTTCATCACGAAGACGACCGGCAATGTCGGCGCGCGCGAAAGCCGTTCCGCCAATGGGAAAGAATCCTTCCAGCGTAACCTGAGTACTAGCAAGTTCTCTCGATTCCCAGTCCAAGCCCTCCAGCAATTCCTGGTTTACAACCGCATTTGACACATCCGCCAGCGTCGGACCATCAACAGCAAACGTCATCGTTGCAGCGGCGGTCGCAAATTCAACATCTGCACGCGGGGTGCCGTCTGCCCCACTTACCTCTAATGCCAAACTTGTCGTTAGACCAACAGTGACAAGCCATTTGCCCCCTTCGACGTAACGAACTCCAAAGAGTTTGCTGAAATTGTCAATATCATTTCCAACTGCAACCTCCGCAGCAAAGCTGATCTCGTCAGTAATTCCGTCCACACTGACAGATGCCCCGACCGTCGTATGCTCCCCAACACGGACGGAAACAATGCCCTCCGCCGTGCCATCGCTGTCGCTAAAGCCTGTCAGTTTGGTGCGGCCCATATTTGCACGAGCCCCCAAGCCTATGTCGCGTGTGGTGGTCAGATCTGGCGTCCAGTCTGGCCTAATCTGCCGCCAAACGCGCTCCTGTACATCAGTGCTAAAGTCTCGTGCCCTTGTCTCCCCCTCAGCAACAGAAACGTAGCTGTCCCTGACTGCTTGCATTGTCTGCTCAAGAGGGTCTCTAAACGTCAGCAAGAAAGAAGGGATCACCCCTTGGTCTATGAGAGAGGTCGGAGCAAGGAGGTCCTCGTAGCTTGTTGTTTCAGTCACAGGTCACTCCATCCTCTTGCAACGCTGACACAGCGCTGAGCGCCGCATTACGGTCCATTAAATGTCTGATACTTTTGTCCTGGAGAATTTCCAGCGCACATAGAACAACTGGTCCAGAAAAAACTTCACTATCACGCAGTTCAAAAATGTTGGAGCGCCCAGGACGCAAAACCCCACGCAGCCCAGTACCGAAGAGCAGTGCCTCCAGATAGCATCTCGAAAATGTCTCGAAATTGGAAACTTTGGCTAAATGGACGGCGGCTATCGCCCCGTGCGTAACTTCATCTCTTGGAACGAGGTCACCTTCGTCATTCAGATCTAGCTCTAGATGACTACAAGTACTCCACATGCCTTCGGGATGGGCATCTATATTGCTCTGAAAAGATCTCAGACCTTCTTCGATTTGCCACTGGAAGAGCTCTAGATGTCCGGCGCTTGAACCAAACATCGCAGACAGTTTTGACAAATGTTCTTTAGGCCAGGAGTCAATTCTATGTGGCCTAATTCCGTCGAAATAGGCTGTTGCCGCAGGTCTATCATCTGACGGGTCAATCTCCGTTGCTTCAATTCCCGTGAACTCCAAAACCTCAATCAAGGCAGCCAAATACCTCAGATCATCGAAGGTTACTTGGTCGATGAGCAAGACTTCGGGCTTCAAGACCCGCACCTCCTGGCCATCTCGAAGGACCAGCGCATCAAACAACCCCACAAGATTATTCGTTTGATAGTAGTGACGAAGGGTCAGGGGGTCGACAGGGGTGTTGTCGCCCTCACCTGCATAAGCACTGGTCGGCCACAACGTCGAACTTGCAAGCACGACAGCCAATGCGACCTTCTGCAGTCTCGTTCCTGACAACACACCTCACCCCTTCGTTTGGGCACTGTTCGCAAGACAGCGTCCACCGAGATCGCGTTGCACTTACGGAGTCCCAACAGATGCAACACGCTCGAAACAAAATGTGCATGTCATGCAAGACACCGCACAAGCAACAATGTTAAGGCGCGTTGAATTAGGTGTGGATAAGTTTGGCGGCGCAAATTTGCACCTAGATCGTTAGACTCTATTTGCCCCAAAAATACACCAACATTCACGCGATGCTGGTGATGAGAGACACGTGCAGCTTTTGCGCGACTCTTGTTCCGTCCACGAACGACCCTTGATTTTGCATGCAGACGTATAAGGGAATCATCCTGTGTTGAGGTGCGTCTGGTGCGAGTTGGGGTTCGCCTTATCCTTACACACATGTGGCATTGCCGGATTCATTCCGGCAATCCGGGGCTGCAAACACGTCCGCCAAAGAGTTTCCTCCGTGACGACGGCGTGCAGAGAGTGCTTGATTTTTTGCCAGGTTTTAGGTGGAGCACACCCGGCGTCCCTCACCCTGGACCACCCGAACAAGTCGGGTGGTGACATCTCAAGATCAAAAAAGAGTCGACAGAGAGAGGGGCCAACTGGTTAGGATGCCCTCTGTTTAGTCGTATCAAGATATCGCGAAGGATTGCCGCATAATGAGTGAGACCGAAAAGCCCGAAGCCCCCAAAGCACCCGAGACACCGGCAGCGGGCGCGAAGCCTGTGCCAACGGTGTCTGACATTTTCGGGCAGGTCACCTGGCTTATGACCCAGTCTAAGGGTCATCGGAACTTCTTTGTCTCTGATCTTGAATGGCTTGCCATGCCGCCTTTGCTGCTGCGTCAGTTCCGCGTTTTTCCGGGCAAGGATCAACCGCTCGGCGTGGCCCTGTGGGCAAAGCTCTCTGACGAGGCGGCCGCGCGCCTTGAAGGCGGGTCCAATCGCCTAGCGCCGGGTGAATGGAACTCAGGCCCCAATCTCTGGCTGGTGGAACTGATCGCGCCCTTTGGCCATCAGGACAAAATGCTCGAAGACCTGCAAAAGACTGTGTTTGCGGGCTCTAGCTTCCGCATGCATGCCACCAACAAAGAAGGCCAGCGTCAGGTCATCACGTTGGAAGGTGCCGGGCCAGATGATGCCATCCCCACACCCACGGTGACAGCAGGCGACATGCCGCCGATGAATTGAGTATCGTGAACTGGGCCTCAGGTTTCCTTCAGCGGGAGATAGAAATTCTCGCCCGCTGACTTGAAGCCCATCTTGCGGAAATAGGCGTTGCTGCGCTCTGCGCCGTAATCTTCCCCCATGGTTACATGGGTGGTGACCTCACGCGCGTTCTTTGTGCGCGCCCAGTCTGCGATATTGGTCATGAGGAGGTTCGGGATCTCTGAACCGCGATACTCAGCCTTGACATAAAACATGAGCGTCGCCGCAAACATGCTCTCTGATGTCAGCGATTGGTTCATGGACGCTGAGATAAGCCCCACCGGTTCCCCGTCCACCCGCGCCAGAAAACCTTGAATGGCCGTGCCGTCCGTATCTTTAAACGCGCCTTGCAGAAATTTGCGAAGCCGAACCTGCGCAAACGGCACCTTCTTATAGCGGCTCTCCAGATGGGCGTGTTCAAGCAGGCTGACAATGTCCTCCTCGTCTGGCGCCTGGGTTTTCCTGATTTCCAGAAGTCCCAGTTTCTTGCTTGGCTCACTCATCCCATAACTCCCTGAAGTATTGTCTTGGCGTTCGCCATTCTTAAGCAGCAGGTGACACAGACCGCTAACGTTATTGCGTAAGCCTCACGAGTTACTGATCATGCAACCCCAAATTCAGCTCTACGCACCGTATCCGAAGGCCAATTAGATTGGCAACTATCTCGGCGGCGAAGCCCCCCCATGGTCGCGTACCGTTTGCGACCAACCCCGCTAAAGGCGTTAGTTAGGTCGACACAAATTTTTCCGGTGGAGCTGGGCGAGAGCTCCAGGAAATCAACTCAACGCGCGAATCGGTTAACGCCGCATTGGCTGTCTATCGCTTTTCATTTAGAGGGCGATTAGTCCCAGAATTCAGCGCTATTTCAGTCAGGCATTGCCAAAGCCGCAAAATCTGATCAGATTCCGAGCACGCACATACATGGAGGTGGTGCAGTAGCGATGAGCTGCGCCACGCCTCCTCTCGCTCCTGCATCAGCCGCATGTGGTTGAAAAGCTAGGAGGAGCGGTATGTCTGAACATCAACAAATTGACGGCTCGGGAGCTGCGTTCGACGCAATCATGGCTCAAGCATCGTTTTTGACCAATCCATCTCCCACAGAAACTGTGGAGGGAATTCTAAACTCGTTGGTCGAAGCGAACTTGAGCGAGCTTCAGAGAGAAACAGCAATCACCCTTGTGTCCAAAAAAAGTGGGCTTCGGAAAAATGTCCTCAAGAATCAATATGATGCCAGCTATCTAAAAATATTCGGGGTTCTCAACAACCCCATTACAAACCTCTCAAGCAGGGTTATCGAGAAGCACTTCGCCCAAGGAGAACATATCCGAGTTACCGGCGGCGGAGGTTTTGAAGCCTATCAGGAAACCCATTGGACTGATCTTCCAGAGCAGACGCTGCGCCACCATATAATGCAGGAGATAGGGGCCAGCGGAATTATCGATGGCGGAAATATTACGGCTACAGTCGGCAAATCTGTCCAATGCATACGCGACCTTCTAAGCGGAAAAGCCTATGCCGACGCAAAGACCCCACCGGCCAACATCATCAATACGCAGACCGGCGAGATTCATTTGATGAAAGACGGGAGCTTTGAGCTAAGGCCTCATTCCCCAGCGAGCAATCTGAGGAATTGCTTGCAGTTTTCCTACGACCCAGAAGCAATTTGTCCAAAGTTTGAATCAGCATTGGATGACATCTTCTCCAACGCCAAAGACTCGCAAGAACTTATACGCCACCTAATGGAGATGGTCGGGTATGCGTTACAGCCTTTCCGGGATATCGCATGCTTTGTCATGTTCACTGGCACCGGTGCGAACGGGAAAACGTCTTTGCTGAAGACGCTGGAGCATCTTGTGCCCAAAGAAGCAGTGCTTTCCCAGAGTGTGAAACGCTTCATGTCCGACAATTTTGCAGAGGCATCCTTAAAGGGCAAACTTCTTCTTGTCGATGATGACATTGCCGAACGCCTTCTGCTTGATGATGCCCTCATCAAGCGTATCTCAGAAAGCAAACAGATAACCGCGCGTGGGGCCTACAGAAAAGACAAAGAGACCTTTATTTCAAACGTCCTTCCAATCTTGGCGGGAAACTCTCTGCCCCGAACCAATGATGTTTCCAATGGCATGCTCCGGCGGGCTCATATATTTCCATTCGACAGAGAATTCGCAAAAGCAGAACAGAAGCCCAAATTGTTCCAAGAGATTTGGGAGAACGAGCTACCTGGCATTCTCAACTTGGCCCTGGCGGGGCTTGCCCGGCTCCGAGCGCGCAGCAATTTCGAGCTCCCCATAGACGCCGAAGACGCGCTTCGTGAATTCATCATTCAGGCCAACCCGCTAATATCGTTTATCGAAAGCGAGTGCACCTTCGACGGAGATGCCCGAACAACCGGAAAACTCTTCAGGGAAGCTTACAGAGCCTGGGGGAAAGAGCAGGGTATTGGCAATGTTGACGCTGGGGATCATACCCTCAAGCGAAAGTTAGAGGGTTTGGGGCTCAAAGTTGGCAGAACCAAGGGTGCAACAATGATCCATGGGTTGGCCCTTCACGGCTACAATGTCGTTTGAACATGCAACCCTGGAGGAATCGCTCCTGCGAGCTAGCGAACCCACTCCCTTTGTGACGGGATAGCATTACTTTTTTACCCGCCGACACTGCCGATCCCAATTTCCACTGAAGTGAACGCCTCTCCGAAGGCAGAGGTCACACGTTCGAATCGTGTCGGGTGTACCATTAAATCAATGACTTAGCAGATATTGGGTTCTGGCAGTTTGGGCTCCGGAAGCAGTCCGGAAGCAAAGCAGTTTGACGCAAGTTTTGTGACCGCTTTCTCTGCGACCTGGTTTCAATTTCCCGTGCGCCCAAGATCGCTCCGGCGCCCACTGTATAGTTGTCGAGCTTCTGGCTGAATTTCGTAGATTCGAAACTCATTCGAATCGTAAGATTCCGTCTTCACAACACCAAAAAATGTTTCCGGCGATGGACCGTTTTGCACACCGTTCCATCGAGCCTTGATAAAATCACCTACCGTGTTCCCAGACGCTCGGGAATTCGAGTTTATATACTCTGCAATCGATTTATGTGGTCTCCACTTTCGTTCGATTGAGTCAAAACTCACTTTCCCTCCGTGCATCCCGCTGTGAACAGCCGATAGAAAATTGAACTCAAATCCACTACCAAATCCCATTAAGTCAGCCCCGCTGCAACACATTTGTCCATCGCCGAAATGAAGCAAGTCTGTATCTGCTGCGCCAAAAGACATACCCACATCATGAGCTACGTTTCGCAGCATCAGAATTGTTGGCAATCTAAGCTCGACAGGAAGGACCCACTCGCGACCAACTCTTTTTGCTCCGCGGGTACTGTAAAATTGAGCAACATCAAAGCCCAAAGCCTCGGAAAGCCTGGTCTTGTGCGCCCAATTTCGTTCTATCGGCACCTTTAGATACTCAGCTGAAAAATGACGCACGCCTGCCGAGGCCGCGCGGTGCACTAGTTCTACCGCTTCATCTTCTCGCGTAGGTATCATTGGCTGATGCCGAATAGCTGTTCTGATTCCTCTTCGCGATAGGGATTCAACAGCTAAGAATCTGTTCGATGTTGTGGGAGCACCAACGTCTACTCGAGCTGACTCGGAATCAGAATTGCAAGTAAGAGACATCTGTACCAGGAAATTTCCGGCTTCCAGAGTACGTGCATAGCGCGGTTCTCCGACCAGAGTTCCCTTGGTGCTGATAATGGTTGGGTATTGGTATTCAGCCAAAACCTCTAACAGTTGAAGGCTGACCCTGCTCGAGCGCTCCATTGGTGGAAATGGGTCACTCATTCCGCCAAAATGAATAGGTATTCGCGCGGACAACATTTCGTCCAACGCCGATCTAGGATCGTTCGTCTCCAGCCTTTGGAGGCGTCGTGCCAGCATGCTCGGATCGGCAGTTTGCATGTTTGCACCAGAAACCGCTCCACCGCGTGCTGAAGCAAAGCAAAACCGACATGCGTATTGACACCTGGAATAGGAATCCAGTCTCAAAGGCATCCCGCAAAAAGGGAACTGGCTCGTTACGGCTAGGGCGTACTTGTAATTACTCAATTGACTAAAATCGATACATCAGAAATCCTACTCGCGCCAACCGCCGACATTTGGAATGCAAATTTGTATTTTGCGCAGGCACCGGGAGCCAATACGCTCAACCTTGGCTCTGGGTGCTCAAGCTCAAAGGGTACAATGAAGCCAACAGAGTCAAAAATGGCTATACGATCTAAATCTAGTGGCGCGGTTCCGGTGTTTTCAATCTCAATCTCAGCGGTGAAAAGAGGGCTCTTGGAGAAAGCAGAACTGATTCGACGCACATCGGTAGAAGTACGAAACCCATCATTCACTTGAATGAACCTTTGTGGCTCGCTGTAGACATGATCAATACCGTACCCGCAAACTGCTCCCAACAAAGTCGCGACAACAATAATGACAATCCCCCTGTTAAACAAAGTACGGAGGTGCGTCAGATAGAGATTCTTGTAAAGTTCATTCACATGCAAGACATAGAGTTGCTCGACATCTTGCTCAACGTTTACACTGACCGCTCCAAGCTTAAGGCACTGCGCTTTGAAATCCCCTAATTGCGAAAGATATTCTGAGCGCACACGTTTTTCTGTGCCTGACCACGCGCAAGCGAAATAGTCTCTCCAGGTCAACGAAAACTTCTTTACGTCGCTCAACGCATCTCGGTAGAACCATTTCCATGTCTTAGTGGCAGATGTAAACGGGTACCGATTAGTTTGCTGTCCATACAGCCAAATAGTTGATGCGCCTACCGCAAGCATCGCGAAAGCTCCAAACAGCGTCGCCATACCCAAGACAGCATCCTCGATGGAACTCCATGAAAACGTAGCAATTGTAAGCGCTGCGGCGATGAGCACACCACCCATAGTTGAATAAGTCACTCTGCGGCTTTCCGCATAGTGAATTCGCGCCGCGACTGCAGAAATCACCTCCACGATGCGAACTGATTGAATATTCTCTTCTTCCGACGACATCTCGACCTCACCTCTCTGGCGATGTGATTTGATGGGTATCGCTTGACCTCTCCCCGGCAGCATCTCTAATTGCTCTGTTGAAGAAATGTCGAGTTGCCTTATCCCGCGCGTCGGAGTCTGTGAGGACGATGTTCTTCATCTCGTTGTCCCGTTGGAACATGCGGATTGCCCCCTGGAAGAAGGCATCTCTGAAGGCCGCGTAAACCACATCAGGCGGGTTGTTCCGCAGCATCTCTGTCATATCTTCGTCCATGATCTCCTGGTTGACTTGTTCGAAACGAACCATGTCAGCCTCCGTGAACTCGGTTCCATGACGGTCGTTGAAGGAACGGACAATTTCTGACAGCTCTTTCTTTTCATCCTCCGTATAGGGTTTCGCCCCAAACTCACTGATGGGGCTCAACGCTTCTGTATCGCCAGCCGATAAGGAGGCGTCGCCTTCTTCCTTTTGCACCACCTTGAAGGCTTGGAGACGCAACATGTCCTCCGTGATCTCAATCTCTGGCGGCACCTCTCGGTTGGGAAGGAGACGGGCCAACCAAGAACCATAAGACGCGAGCTTTTCAAGCCCTGTATCTTCAAGGCTCATTACTTGAGCGATAAAGCCGTAGAACCGACCATAGCTCTTCAGAAGTTGGCGAAATTCTTCCTGCCGTCCTTCGTCATCATCTGCCTCGAAGCGCGTGACCGCGTGGCGCACAAGACCTTCAAGCCGAGCACGGTCCGAACCGCTGAGCCTCCCTTTGAAATAGGTATCTGCAAATCTCTCTATTTCATCTTTGTCGAGATACCCAAAACGATAAAGCCGGCCTTCCAGCTCATACACCTGATTTGGGTCAGACATGGCTTCCAGCCTCGTCACCTCATAGAAGGGTTTGAAAGCAATCTGAACATCTTCGATCGTGTTTTGGAAATCCAGAATGAAGGTTTCCTCTTTTCCAGCTCGCGTTCGATTTAGACGCGAAAGGGTCTGAACTGCTTGGAGCCCTGCCAGCTTCCGGTCAACATACATGGCGCAGAGTTTAGGCTGGTCGAAACCTGTTTGGTATTTCTCGGCCACAATCAGGATTTGATAGGTATCCGGATAGGGTGTCCCATCGGGCTTAAGGCCGTCGAAGCGCCCGGGGAGCTCCTTTTCAGAGAAATCGTTCAGATCAGCTTCGGTGTATTTTTCTCTGTCTAGCTCCAATTCACCGGAGAATGCCACTAGTGCCTTGAGATTCTTGTATCCTTGCTCTTCAATATATTTCTTCACACCAAAATAATATCGCAGGGCATGTTCACGACTCTGGGTAACGATCATTGCCTTAGCCTGCCCGTCAAGCAGGCCTGCCACATGACGCCGGAAATGCTCAACGATGATCTCAACCTTTTGGCCAATAGCGGTAGCATGCAGATTGGCATACCGCGCGACCTTCCGTTGTCCTCTACGCCCACTTAGCTCCGGATCACCTTCTATTGTTTTCTCAAGCTGATAGTAGGCTTTGTAGGTCATGTAGTTCTGGAGCACGTCCAGAATAAACCCTTCCTCTATAGCCTGACGCATCGAATAGAGATGAAACGGATGAGGCAAACCATCTCCACCTTGAACCCCAAAACGCTCCAACGTCACATTGCGCGGCGTCGCCGTGAAGGCAAAGAAACTGATGTTGGACTGTGGTCCACGCGCCTTCTGATATTCCGCGATTAGGTCTTCAATGTCGTCGCTCGACGTCGCCTCACGCGTTAATGCGTCGGTCATTGCTTGAGCGCTCTTACCAGATTGACTGGAGTGCGCCTCGTCAATGATCACTGCAAAGTTGCGCGCGCCTTGGCCTGAAAGCTCCTTCAAATGGTCGGTGGAAAATTTCTGGATCGTGGTGACGATGATCCGCGCACCCTTGGAGATTGCTTCCTTGAGCTGGCGGGACGTACCGTCAATCTTTTTCACCACGCCTTGAGTTTGCTCAAACTGAGCAACCGTGTCTTGCAGCTGCCGGTCTAGCACAACCCGGTCGGTGACTATGATCACAGTATGAAAGACTTGCGCGTCGTCCACGTCGTGCAGATTGATCGCATGGTGAGCGATCCACCCGATTGTGTTTGATTTCCCTGACCCGGCGGAGTGCTGGACAAGGTAGTTTTTTCCAGCTCCACACGTTTTCGCATCTGCCATGATCTTACGCACCGCGTCCAGCTGCTGGAAACGAGGGAAGATCATCACTTCCTTTTTTCCGGCCACCTCCAACGTCATGAATTGGCCGATCACATCGACCAAGACTTCACGAGAGAAAACCGCCTTACCCCACTCCCCAGATTTGTAGAGATAGGCAATGCGGTGCTCATCAACGATATCCGGGTTTCCTGCGCCGCCACCGCGTCCGCGATTGAACGGAAGGAAGCGCGTTTTTCCATTCTGGAGTCGCGTCGTCATCGACACGTAGTCTTCGTCCAACGCAAAATGAACGAGCGCGCCGCGTTTAAAGGTCAAAAGTGGCTCGCCCGCAGGTGATCTATCCTGCCGGTATTGCCGCTCGGCATGACGGAAGTTTGTGCTCGTGAGGAGGTTCTTGGCTTCGATTGTTGCGACCGGCAAGCCGTTGAGAAACAGCACCACATCCAGTCTATTGGCGTTCTTCTGGCTGTATACCACCTCATCCATGACACTCAGGATGTTAGCCTCATACTCTGCTTGACGTTTGGGCTCCAACTCACTCGCGGGGCGGAAATAGCAGAGCTTGAACACAATGCCTGGGACAATCTTCAATTCCTTGCGCAGAACATCGAGCAATCCCCTGCTTTTCAGCGCCTTATCGAGCTGCTTGAAGAACACTTCCTCCTCAGAACCTGGATAGTGCTCGTTCAACTTCGCCCACTCATCCGGCTGCGTCGACTGAATGAAGCGCAGAACCAGCTCACGGTCCATCGCGAGCGCGGCGTCATAGTGAACCTCCCCCGCATAATCACGGCTCTTAGGTGATCCGACACGCCGGAGATAGCCTTTACCAAGAACAAGACTGTCGATGAGATGTTCTTGCAAGGCAATTTCCTGGCGGGCGCCAGACTCGCTGAACCCTCTTGGTTTGTAACTCTCATCTGATGTCGGAAACTCTGTCACGAGACACTCCCGGACATGGGCGCCCAAATCTGTTTCAGGGGCAGTTTCGCGCGGGTTTCATCGGAGAGCTCTCCATAGGTTCTGAAGAGTGCCTTCAAAAGGTCCGGCATCTGCCAGAGCCGCAATTTAAAGAAATTACTGTCCAGCTCTTTTTGAGCGACGGCATTCACGCCCCCAATACTCACCAACAGTCCTGTCTGGGCTTGTGTGTTGGAAACCGATCCGATCAAGCGGAGGACCACATCATGGTTTGCGGCGCCGTCCCCAGATTTCACCTGAACGCAGATGCGGTCTTCACCAAGGCCAAGGGCACCTCCTGCCGCAAGGATGTCGACCCCACCGTCAGGACCGGGCGGAGATACTTTCGTGGTATAGCCCTCAACCCGCATAATCTCAGCCACAAGATCAGCAAGTGCGTGACCCGCGAACTCAGACTTGATCAATGATATGATCTGTTGATTGGCAATATCTTCAATATCAGTCTGATAGTCCTCGGCGTCAGCTTCCTCATCCATGGATGGTTGCAGTGCTTGTCCTTGCTTACCCAGCAGAGGCCCTGGGTCAACACCCATCTCTAGCACAGCGATCACTCGTTCAAGGGCCGAATTGCGTTTGATTTCACACACCGTCATGAAAGCGCCGAAGGAGTGCCGAAGGTCTTGCTTGAACGTATCGCGGGGCAAAGACCCTTCCCGCCACTCAACAGTACGAGAATGTTTGAACTCGCTCGCACCGTCAAACTGATACCCCCCCGTGACAACACCAATGGCCACACCGTTGGTGACTTTGCGTGGCATCACCACATAGTCACCCACCTCTATCCGGTTCACGAATTGGTTGAGTTGCGCTGAGAAATTGCGCAGCCGATTGGCACCCTCATCGGGTAGAACTTCCTGTAGATGCGTAAGGATGGCTTCGCGACTATCGAGTTCGGATAAGTCGCCTGCTTCAAGAAAGCCGGGAAGCAGTTTGTTCAGCTCAATGGCAGCGAGTTCTCGCTCCCCATGGGCACCCGCCCTCACGATCCAAAGCCTGGTCATGCAAGAGCCTCCTGAATTTGATCTAAGCCTCGGTCGGTCTGTTCCTGCTTACCCCAGCTCGTCACATCAATCTGACCGGTGACGGCGGCGGTGATGAGGGCAGCGCGGAATTCGTGGAGGCGATCGATTGAATCAACCACTTTAGTTTTCAGGTTTTTTGTTTGACTGGTACGTGCTTCGATAACAGCTGAGATTGCAATCTGTTCTTCATACGGCGGCACAGCCACGCGCACTTCGCCAAATCGGTCCGCGTTTAACCTCATAAAGCCCGAGTGCCCATTCCCGAGGCCCTTGGATAAAAGCCTGAATGCTGTCGTCAGGGGGATCGTCTTAAACAGGCGCAGGAAATATCCCGCGTGAGCACCCGGCAGCACATCGAAGATTGAGTAGTCTGGACTGACAATACCGGGGGCATCTGCTAACCCGAAAAGACCGATAGCGGCCCGCATGCGATTCATGACAATCTGCCCAGGCATTACCCTTTTGTAGCCCACCAGGTCGGATGGCAACAATTCCTTGTCCGATACGTCATTGTGAGGAACAAGACCTTCGCGCATACGAAGCGAAAAAAGCGTCTCTACGCCATTTTCGGTATAATCGGTGATTTCGCGGAAAAAGTACTTTAGTCGCAGTACCCGCCAATTCGTTGGTCGAGACCTCACCCATTCAAGGCCCGGATCACTGACTAACGGCTCTGATTTACCCGCCCCCAGAGTCAGCACCTGCTGGCACTCCGCAACAAGCGCCTCTTCGACAAGTTTAACTTGTCGTTGCTTCCTTTCGATCAGTTGGTCGATGCAGGCAGTTTCGCGATAGAGAAAGTCCGCAATCGCCTTTTGGGTTTCGAGATCGGGTAGAGGGATAGTCAGGTTTCCGATCTGTGAAGCTGAAACTGCATCGTACGTGCTACCGGTCGACACATAACCAAGATCGCCTCGGGAATGAAGCAATGCATATCCGAGGAACTGTGAATCGCACTTCATTGGCACAATCGCAGCTAAACCACGTCCTATTCCATATCGACTGTCACCGAAGTTCAACTCACCCACTGGCGCGCGCACAGACATCAACCAAGAACCCTCCGGCGCTAGTTTTGAGGGTATCTCACAGAAATGTCTTGCAACAGGATGTCTTGCGCCAAACTCAGCGCAGCCCTGAAGAAACGGTACTGAACCCTCTTCAGTAACTGTATCGCCAGCAGGCGACTGTCCCGCAATGATGCGAGCAATGTGCTTTAGGCGAATAATCCTCAAACCGCCACCTCATTTAGGAGTTCGGCGATCTCTGCCTCAAGCGCCTTCAATTCCGCATCAATTTCTTCCAATGGGCGCGGCGCCGCGTATTTGTAGAAATAGCGATTGAAGTTGATTTCATAGCCCACGCGGCCAACCTGCTTGTCGCGCGCATCGACATAGCTTTCATCGACCCAGGCGTCTGATACGAAGGGCCTCACCTCCCGCTCCACATAGTTGCTCAATTCCTCATTGAGGGGGACGAGCTCATGGTCCCGCATTTCAATATCCGGTTCCGGGCTGCCACTTTTGGCCATACAGATATCGGCCTTTTCGTCCCTTTCCGATAGCGAGGCCAAGATTGCTTTTTTAACCGGCGTGCCGATCTTTATCCCTGCCAACTTCAACTCCTTAGACAGGGCCTTCTCGAACAGCTCACGGTTTGTGAAGAGCTTATCTCCAATCGCACGGATCGCCATTTTGATCCCGGACTTCTCTTCTTCATTCAGTTTTGCAAAAGCCTTATGATCACACAAACGGTCCAACCGTTCTTCCATTACCTGGAAGTTTAGCCGCAGTGGCCGCTCTACACGGACTTCTCGAAATCCAAAGTCTGTCGTATCGAAGATTTTTGAGAAGTCAGATTTACCGCTCTCGCCATTTAAGAGCTCCGCATAGAGGCGTACAATCTCGTGGCGTGCCTCTTCCGGGATTTCCTTGCGTTTGCTCCCCAGAGACTTGCGCATGCTTTTCCAGAAGCGCTCGCCCGACGCATCGATCAGCTGCACCTTGCCTTGTCGGTTGGAAGGCTTTCGGTTCGTCAGAAGCCAGACGTATGTCCGAATGCCTGTATTGTAGAAAAGGTCGGTCGGCAGCGAGACGATGCATTCGACCCAATCATTCTCCAACATCCAGCGGCGGATTTCACTCTCGCCCGCACCCGCACCGCCTGTAAAAAGCGGCGAGCCGTTCATGACAATGCCTATGCGGGAGCCGTCTTCATCATCCCGCATTTTGGAAATCATGTGTTGAAGAAAAAGAAGCTGTCCGTCTGACACGCGGGGTGTGCCTGCTCCGAAACGTCCTTCAGCGCCCAGATTTTCCGCTTCTGATTTGATCTTCTCTTGGTATTTTTTCCAATCAACACCATAGGGAGGGTTGGACAGCATGTAATGAAATTTCTTGCCCGCGTGGGCGTCCTGGGTAAGCGTGTTTCCGAAGGCTATGTGCTCTGGATTATGCCCCGTCACCAGCATATCTGATTTGCAAATACCGAACGACTCAGGGTTCAGCTCTTGTCCAAACAGCTCGACGCGGACCGACGGATTAAACTCTTTCAGAGCTTCCTCAGTCAGGGCCAACATACCGCCTGTACCACAAGCAGGATCATAGACTTGGCGAATGATCCCCTTCCCCGTGAGCTTCGCGTCGTCATTAGCAACCAGGAGATCGACAATCAGCCGGATCACCTCGCGGGGTGTGAAATGCTCACCGGCTGTTTCGTTTGAGATTTCCGAGAAGCGTCGGATCAACTCTTCGAAGAGATAACCCATCTCGATGTTGGACACATTCTCCGGGTGGAGGTCGATTTCGCAGAATTTTTCAAACACATTCCAAAGGATGCCGCCGTCTTTCAAGCGTTTGAGCTGATCTGTAAAAAGAGGAACTTGTCGAGGAAGATGTCTCGAACATTAGGTGAGAATTTGGTGACGTAGTCGATCAGGTTCTGGTGGAGTTGACCCGCGTCCTGGCCTTTCAAACTCTCGAAAGTGAAGCGCGAGAGGTTGTATGCCTTCACATTGCCGCCCACGGCGCCGAAGAGGATCATGTCTCGGGTTGCATCGTCTGCCCCATCTGGCAGGCCCTCAGCTGCTTTCAACACAGCTTCTTTCGATTGTTCCAGAATACAATCAAGACGACGCAGCACCACAAACGGCAACACCACCTTGCCATATTCCGACTGCTTGAAATCCCCGCGCAGGATTTCCGCTATCGACCATACAAAAGAAGAGAGATTCTGTGTTTTCTCCCGCGCCTGCGACATACTCAACCCCGTTTATGCAAATGGACCCTGTTAGTAAGCCATTCGCGGTCCCTTCTGCAGACTTATTCTCGAACCTGCCTGCTTGTTAGATGAAACAACAATGTCACCGGAGAATGAAATGCTCAAGCCCAAGTCAGTTAAATCATTGGAGGAATTGGGTAGGGCGCGGCTTTCCAATAGCTTCTTCATGAGAGATTTTCTCTATTCGGAGATTGCAAGCCAGCATGGCCTCTCCAACATCCCCGAAGACCCTGATCTGGCGATTAAGGCCGGGAGCTACTTGTGCGAAGAGCTGCTCGAACCCTTGAATGCCACATTCGGGCGCATTGCTATCCGATCGGCATACCGATCTCGCGAAGTCAATCAGTTCGGCAACGAGCATGGCTACAATTGCGCCTCAAATGAGAAGAACTATGCAAGCCACATCTGGGACCGGCGAGATGCCGACGGCTTCATAGGCGCCACCGCTTGCATCATTGTTCCCTGGTTTGTGGAGAAATATGAAGCAGGAGCAGACTGGCGATCATTGGCCTGGTGGGTTCACGACCATTTGCCGTACTCGAAGCTACAGTTCTTTCCCACACTCTGTGCTTTCAACATTCAATGGCATGAGAAGCCAAAACAGCGGATCGATAGCTTTATCGGACCTAGAGGCACTCTCACAAAACCTGGGATGGACAATTTCGCGGGAAGTCACTCGGAGTTCTATGAAGGCTTTCCACAATTACAGTTATAGAGGCGGTGCTGTAAATATCAGACCTAGGTCGTCACGTGCCTCCAGGCCGCTATCTGCACGCAGAACGAAATAGTCGCCGGTGTCACTGTTCTCAATAAAATCGTATCGTGTGCCTCGCGGTGCCTGCCGCTCACGGATCAGGTGCTCACCCTCTGATCCATCCGCGTAGGTTCGCGTGAGCAAAAGACGATTCCCCTCACGGCGTATCATAATCTTGTAGCCATCCGCCTGAGCCACCCAACGTCCAATTATGTTGGGGTCAGTAGGTGCATTGCTGACCTGTTCCAATTCATCGACCGACAACCCCAATATTTCGACATTGAGATCGGGATCAAAATGCGTTGTGGCCCATGCACCAGCACCCTCGACCATATCTGGCAGATAGTATTCAATATAGGTTCGAACGAAGCTCGGTTTCTCAGACTGTAAACCTCTGGCGATTGATGTGAGCGTTGCTTCGTCGATAGGTTCGGTTAGACGAACAACCAGCGAGCGCTTGCTACTTCCAAATGAAACCTCCTCGGATATCCCAGCTATCTTGTCGTGTCGTGCTGGCGTCGCCAAGGCGGCAGATACGACTCTATCTGAGTTCACAACCTGTGGCGTGGGACGGAGTGTGGCGGTTTCTACCGCTTGGTCACTCACCTCATTGTCATCGATGAAAGGAACTGCCAAAGCGCCAACCGCTAAATAAATTCCGAGCCCGGTGATGATTTTGTGTCTTTTCCAGAACGGTTCTATGTCCTCCGCATTGAGGTTTTGTACATTTCCATCTGTATCCGCAGCCACAATGTCGGCATTTTGCATTGCGTTCCGGAGAACTAACTTGTCTTTCAGACAATAGGGAAGCTTCACCCGAGTTCCCCCAGTGCCGTGGATGATAAGGCGCTGCCCATTATCTTTGATGCTTTCGATCTGGGTCAGATTGATTTCATCAATCTGCATTCCAAACCTTGGCTTCTTGTGTATCAAACGTCGGTTTGTCACGACGATCTTTTGCAGGGCTCTTTCTCCGTATACCCAGGCTACCAGCACCAGGATGCCGAGCAAGAGACCCACTGGCCCCATAGCGGTGGAGATCAATAGTGTGATTGATGCCGCAAATACCTCCAAAAGAAGTCTCGTTCCGCCAAATCGGGCCCGATAGGAAATCTGTTCTCCTGGCGCGAGGATGTTTTCGATCTTGCTCATGCTGCTATCCCCCCGCACGCAGACAAGCTTCACTCGACGCAGGGCCGTCATGTATAAAAGCCATTCGCCCCTCTTTGAAGAGCGTGAAGAACGGTTCCCGTCCGACATACCCTCCCATCCGGTTCTTTGCATTTACGGTGCCGCAGACAATCCATCCGAACTGCAGCTGCGTCCCATAAAAAGCGTTCTCTTGCGTGAAGCCCTGTACAGGGTTTCGGAATGAGTAGAGTGGACTTGTGGGATCAATAAGCCGTTCCGCAAACCATTCCTTGATTATCTCCTGATGGTTTTCGGGCGGTGGTGGCCCGTAGTCCGCATGCGCCAATTGTTCCGAGGTCGGCGCCGTTGCACAGGCAGCAAGGCCAAAGAACGAACCAAAAATCAGGGCAATATAGACCGTCCGGTTAAGGAAGTTGGTAGAAGTGGGGTGATCAGACATTTTGTCTCCTCGTTTATTGGTCGTCCCGAGTGCCGCCAATTGCGATGTTATCATGGGACTGTAGTCCGTGGTTTTATTAACGACAAGATGGTGATTTTACGGCATGCAAATTCAGCGTGTCGTTGCTCACAATCTTCGGAAGCTTAGAGTTGCCAAGGGCCTCTCGCAGGAGACCTTGGCGGTGGATGCTGGGATTGATCGGACCTACGTCAGCCGGTTGGAGCGTGGCCTCGAAAATCCCACTGTTGCTGTGCTTGAGCGGGTCGCCAACGCTCTGTCTGCTCAAATCACAGACTTCTTTGTTCGTCCGCGAGCCGGAGAAAAGTTCCCCGAACCGCTCCGGGGTGGTCGAAAGCCCAGCCGTTAGCGGACGGTCATAACGCTTGAGAATGTCGAGAGACCGGTGGCCCGTTTGCCGTGCGATTGCACTCGCATCCACACCGAGATTCATCTGACTGGTGACAAACCCCGCTCTCAGGCTATGGCTCGAAAATCCATGAGGATCGAGGCCAATCTGGCTGATCCTTTGTTGGATCACCCGACTAAGCGACCTGACCGATAGAGAGCTATCTTTCCCGCTTGGAGCGCCATTGAGTGGTCTGAACAAAAGGCCTGCCTCAGGCCCGCATTCGGCGACCCAATCTTCCAGAGCTAGCGTGGGGCATGCTGGATCAGCGAGCCGTGGGATCGCTACCCATCGCCCCTTGGCTTTCTGGTCAGTCTTGGACTTGGCCAGGAAGAGAAGAGCGCCATCCTCATCAAACGCACAATCCTCCACCAGAAGGCTCAACAGTTCTGAACCTCGAAAAGCCCCATAGAAGCCGACCAGCAATAGTGCCTTGTCTCGCTTGTCCTTCAGAGACCCTCTCAACTCCCCTACAATCTCCTCCAACTGATCCAGCAAGAGCGGAGTTGCTTGTTTCTGCTTCACGCCATGATGTCGTTCGATCCCTTTGAGGACTTGCTTCACCAGAACGGACTTCGTCGGGTCGACCTGACCTTGATCTCTATGTCGCCAAGAAATTGCCGCCACCCGGCGCTTCAAAGAGCTGACCGCCAAAGTTCCAGCACTTTCTGCAAGATATGAGGCGACTTGGTCAGAGGAGGCCGGGACCGTCCCGCCCCAGATTTCAAACTGCTTAAGGTCTGAGAGATAGGCTTGCCTTGTGTTTCGGGCCTGAGACTTAGCGAGATAGAAATCCACTGAATTCGAGCAATTTTGAACCCTAATTGGAACAACAGAAGTCTCTATATCCTGGCTTTCCGCCACTCTTCTTTGTTTTGCGTTTAAGGAGTAATTGCAGATGTCTGCAATTTGAGAAACACTTCTTTTAGCTTTCGGAGGGTCCGATAAGTGAGAATTATCGGACATTAGGACCCCCAATTCTCTTGTCTCAGCTGATTTAGATGAGGAATGGCCTCCCGCATCACCTGAAGGGCCTCCGGGATCATTTCTGCAGGCAGGCCTGACCACCTCCCCAGCGATACGTGTTTGAGCTCGTCATAGAGCGGGTCTGAGATTTCCTCTGTGCAAACACCTCCCTCGACCACGAAGAGAAGAGTGGCCAGAGCCTTCAATTTCCGGGTCTGGTTCCTCAGAGGATTGAGGAGCTCTTGGAGACGAGGCGTCGCCCAGAACAGAAGCTTCAGAGCATGCTTCCCAGCCCGCGTATATCCGTCGAGGGCATAGAGCGGGACATCATGGGTGTCCCGGGACATACCCGCAGGACAGGTAACGGTGAGTGAGAGCGTTCCTTGGCGGCGACTCATTGGCCTTGTAAGGGGATAGAGCACAGGAAGGAGACACTGGGTGGTCTTCCGGCCCTGGATGCAGAGAGCAAGCTCCTCTTCGTCGATACACCCTGCCTCATACTTCTCTACCAAGAACGCATCGCACTCTCGGGCGAGAACTGACTTAAAGCTTCTCCGGGGTACAGTCCGCTCACATCTCCGAATGAGCTGTCCAGCGCGATCCAGCAGTTCCTTCAATTCGGGTGAGAACCTCCGACGCTCCCTCGCAGTCAGGGGAGATCGTTCCAGCACACCGGCAAACATGTATGCCTCGTCCACCCGCCGGTCTCGTGGCACGTCGCAAAGCTGACCGATCAGTGCTCGGGCTACTATCAGATCACCGCCGAGATCAGAACGCACCTTTTTTGAGGCACAAGCGGTGACCACCTGTCCCCTCACTTCATTCTGGACTGATCCAAAGTCTTCAAAGACCGTGACAACCAATCCCTTCCAGAGCCTCTGGGGGTCATCCAGGAGGGACCGCGCTGCCTGCTCCGCCCGATCCACATCCCCACGCCTCAGCGCTTTCTGCAACGCCGAGCGGGCGACGTACGGGTCAGTGATGTCTGGGAGCTTCTTCGAAGGGCTTGGGAGCGCGTCTACCGCGTCTGAAAGGAGGTCTCTATATCTCTCCAGGCTCACGCCCGGTCCCATGATCTCTTAGGCATGGATTGAGCGTAGGCCTGTTACTTTCAAAGGAAAGGGAAATCGGCCTTTTGTCCCAATTATTGTCCGTGAGCTGACTCACCTATCAACAGAGAAACGAATGCTACGGGAGTCCGTTCGATTCAGAAGAGTGTTTACACAGGGTCTTGTCCAAACTGTCCCGATACCCGTCCCGAGACAACAAACCTCAAGCGCGTACGCGTCACATAGCTCTAGTAGGTTTCTCTGAACAGCACTCCAATGCGACCCGACAAAAAGTATTTGAAATATTCTGTCTACTGATTATAATAAGTCTGTCGAAGACAAAATGTTCAAACCATAGCCCTCAGTGATCACAGATAAAAAACATCAATCATTTGCCCAACAGAAGCCCATTTGTCTCCAAACTATTTTCCCAGAACACCCAGATGTCGTCGGGCCTCCACAAAAGGTCTGACGATTTCTTTATGACCTCGTGAAACTCCTCACGCTCCTTCGCTGGTAACAGTTCAAGCGCTCCCACCAAGCCCCTATACCGACACGCATCCTGAAACAATGCCCAGACATGGGGTTTACCTGGCGCATCACAGCCATCCATATCTGCCAGATAGACTTTCTTCAGAGGATTTTTCAAAGAAGCCAGTTTTTTGAACGGTTTCTGGGTCTGCACCCGGCATTCCAATCGCGTGTATTTTGCCTCTCCGTACTTGTTCACCCCAGTATCCAGGGACTTTCCAGTATCCTGTGCCTGAACCTTTTTGTCGTAGAGGTAGGTGGTACTGCCCTTAGTCTTCTTGTTGAGATAGACGGTCTCTATTTTACCGCCACTTCCAAAGTAGGCATTGGTCTTCCCGGTGAACTTGTGATCTATCAGTATGTCCTCAGGATCAATGTTGAGCATATCCACCGCGACATCTAGCCGGGTGATCTTCGCGTCTTCTGCGATCACCTTCTTGCTGATCTGATTTTCGGAAACTCCACCCAATAGTTTCCACACAAGCTTCAAATCCGGCACCTGCATTACATCCGGATTCATTTCCACCCGCAGGAAGTTGTTGGTCTTCGATTGAGGCTTCACCTGCACCAACACGGTTGTGTTTTCAAAAGCCACTTCATAAGACCGAAGATACTTCGTGGAGCCCTTCTTATTCGCCTTAGTCGCAGCAAAAACCTTGCCCGCCAGAGCCCCATCCCCGGTCGTGAGAGCGTCCAAGTTCTGAAGCAAATCGGTTTCAAGGGACTTTGGAACCGGCACCGTGAAAGCCAAGCCATCAATGATCGGCCTCGAAACAGTGACCACGAATCCGTTCGGTCGGGCGTAAGAATAGGCAATTGCAGATGTCTGCAACTTGTGATGCTGGTCTAACTGCAGCTTCTCCGCCCCCGTGTCCGACACTAGGACTTTTCTAATCGTGACAGGCACATTCCCTCCATGGATACCCCCTCTATTCTAGTGAGAACCCCCCCAGAACCGCTACCTATCACTACCCCAACAGCCCACTCACTACGGGGCACAATCCCATCGATTCCTGCGGTTTCGGAATTGCAGATGTCTGCAATCTGGAAAACTCGGGCTTGTTAGACCCTCGAAAAGCGTCTCACCAGCCTAAGAGCACGTGCTCCCTTAAACACACCCGAAAAGAGGCTCGAGAACCACTACCTACCGCTACCCACATGGTTCGCTTCTATGCCTAACTGACATATAGATGACTCAAATCTAGGTCTGGGTAAGCGATCTTCGCGACATGCTCGATAAGCTGTTCGGGTTTATGCCCTGATCCATAATTGTCACTCACGCCCTTGGACACCGACCAACCACCGAGTTCTCTCAAAACAAAGTCCGGCGCTTCCGCCGCACGAAGTGCATCTCTGAAATTATGTCGGAAGCTATGAAACGATATTCGTCCATCCTTCTTCATCACCTTCGGTAAAAAACCATCCGAGAACCAGTCGGCGATCCGGTCGCTCGCATACCCGTAGCTGCCTGGCTTCAATTCAGGGAAAAGGTTTTCTTGCCCGATTTTCTGATCTGATCTGCGTAGTCGAGGAGACCGAACTTCACAAGTTCCGGATGAACCGGAAACGCCCGTGTACTCGTCTTGGTTTTTAACTTCTTACCATCAGCTTCATTCACGTCGAAATAGAAATGTCCGCCCTTGATTTCTTTCAGGTCCGCCACTTTTAGCTGAGCAATCTCATTGGCTCGCATTCCGGTGAAGAGACCAATCAACGGGAACCAAAAGCGAGCGCGACGAATGACACTCGGACCCGCCTTTGCGTAGTTCCTCCCATCGTCCATACACCCTCTATAGAGCGGCGCGTTGAAGATGTTTTGAAGCTCTGGCGTTGCGAACGGACGCCTTGCTTCTGATGCCTTTGTCTTTTCAGAAAGTGGCTGGAGTCCTTCAGACGGTACTTGGGATATGCACCCAATCCGGACACCGTGTTTTAGTACAGCCGTCAACGTACGGAGATAGGTGTTCTGAGTAATGTGGGACAGTGTCGGCTTTCCATCTTTTGCTGCTTGATCAGCGGCTTCTTCGACCGACAGATGGCCATAGATTTTCTTGCGGTTGGATGGCGTCCGGGCCAAGAGCTTTCTGAACTCCTTGCAGACCTCATAGTCAATGCTTGAGACAATCGTCGCCTCCCCGATGGCCTCTTTGACGAAGCTCGTCTCGGCCCTGGTACTGTCGATGGTCTTCTGGCTCGTCCCTTTGACAACAGCTTCATCGCAATAGTCCTCGACAAAGCGATCAGCAAGATCACCAAAGGTCATGAGGCTTTTTGGATTAGCCATTGGTGTGTGAACCAGCGCCGCATTGACGACCCCATCGGCAAAGAGCTGATCGAACGCACCTTGTTCGTGCTCGACCTTCAGTCGCGACATATCCCGGCGGTGGAGCTCTCGAAGCCCCCTGATGACCAGACTGTAATACTGCGCGTAGCTAAAGATTGACTGGTCAAATTTGAACGGAATACTCGCGGTGACCTCTTCGAGGATGCGGCTGTCTATTCCATTTTCTTTGAGGAAGCGTGGGTCCGCGAGAGACGCCCAGTCCTGAGTGCTCTCTGCTAACATCTCTTTGCGCTGGTTTTCTGAACCGGGCGGGTCTTCGGCAAAACTCTTTTCGGCCTCTGCATCTTTCTTTTCGACGAACGCCCTCACGAGCTTCATAGCGTCAGCTTGCGTCATCGCAGGTGGGTTCAGCTTCGCTTCAATCTTCTCATCAAAGCTTGCGAACAGAGTATCGTACTCAACGTCTTTTTGCGCACGCCTTGAAGCTGCCTCTTTGGCGTTGCTCGTCTTCAGACTGTCTTTGATGATGCTTTTGCCAAGCAGCTCGACATAGGGCTTCGGCACCCTGCGGCGGTAATAGAAAGTCCCTTTGACCTTCAGCAGGCGATAGGTATTGGACACGGCTTTCATCCCAAATGTGTACCACAAAAGTGTCCCACAGACGACATATAAGCTATTGATTCAAAAGGAAGACTAGCGATTACAATGAGTTAGCTAGAGGATGGTGGAGCCAGACGGAATCGAACCGACGACCTCTTGCATGCCATGCAAGCGCTCTCCCAACTGAGCTATGGCCCCATACCATTTCATTTGACCCCTTAGTTCGTCCGAACTTGGGCCAAGAGTTGCGCTTTGGGTGCGCAAACCAGACGAAACACTTGTCTGTTCGTCCAAGTGCCGGAAACTAGGTCGGGCGGCGTGCGGGATCAAGCAAAACTTCTTACTTGAAGCACCACCCTATACGCGCGCGCATCCAGGCTAACGTCAGAGGATCAGGTATCGTCCTTCACGACCGGGATGAGATCTAAGACGTCGTCATCGTCGTCATCATCGTCTGGCAGGAAGGGATCGTCCTCTTCGTCATCATCAATGGCAAGGATATCGTCTTCATCATCGTCGGTCCCTGCGGCCGCTTTTTCTTCCGCTGCCAATTCATCGAGGGACGTCGCTTCACCAACGACCACGTCTCCCTCTTCTTCGTCCTCTTTGGGTTTCTCAGCTGGGGCAGCTTTAGGCGCCGCCGCCGCGACTGGCTCCGGGGCCTTACGCCTGGCCCGTGGCACCGGCTCCTCGTGCCCGCATTTAGGGCAGACCAGGGGGTTCTTGTTGAGATCGTAGAACTTTGCTGCGCAATCGCTGCAAACGCGCTTCGTTCCTAAATCTTGATTTACCAAGGCTCTTCCCCAAAGTTTTGTGACTGTAAAATTCCCATTGCCACGATCCGGCCCGCCTGTCAAAACCTATTCGCTCTATAACCGTTTCTCGCACCGTTTATTTTGCGAGATGCCCCGAAAGGACACACGTCGCTCGACCCTCAAACCGCAGATTAGGCTGCATGTTTCAGGTATCGTTTGGCCAGACTTTAATGACCCTAACTGCCTCCCCTTCCCGCTCCCTGTCCGGCAAGATTACCGTCCCGGGTGATAAGTCCATTTCTCACCGCGCGCTTATTCTGGGCACACTTGCGGTGGGGACAACTCATGTCAGTGGGCTGTTGGAAGGCGAAGACGTTTTGGCGACGGCAGAGGCCATGCGCGCCCTTGGTGCCCGTGTCACACGCACCGGCGAAGGCACCTGGGAGATTGTCGGTGTCGGTGTCGGTGGCCTCACAGAACCCAGCACTGCGCTTGATTTTGGCAATTCAGGTACCGGCGCACGGCTCATTATGGGTTTGATCGCCGGCCACCCCATCACAGCGACTTTCGTGGGTGATGCCTCCCTCTCCAAACGCCCAATGGGCCGGGTCATCTCGCCTTTGACGGAAATGGGTGCCGCGTTTCACGCCCGTGAGGGCGGACGCATGCCGCTGACAGTCACGGGTGCCGCAGTGGCATTGCCCATCACCTATCCGCTGCCTGTCGCTTCTGCTCAAGTTAAGTCTGCCGTGCTTCTGGCCGGGCTCAATGCGCCAGGGCAAACCACTGTTATTGAGCCCCATCCGACCCGAGATCACACAGAACGCATGCTGCGCGCCTTTGGGGCAGAGGTCAGTGTTGAAGCAGGCCCGCAGGAAGTGACCGTCATCCGCGTCACCGGCCAGAGCGAACTTACGCCGTCAGACGTTATCGTGCCCGCCGATCCGTCCTCGGCCGCCTTTCCAATCGTCGCAGCGCTCATCACGCCAGGCTCAGATATCACCGTGACCGGCGTCATGATGAACCCTCACCGGATCGGCCTCTACACAACGTTGATGGAGATGGGCGGCAATATTGAGGTGCAGAACGAGCGGGACGCCAGTGGCGAGCCTGTTGCAGACCTGCGGATACGCGCCAGCGCGCTTAAGGGCATTGAAGTGCCGCTTGATCGGGCGCCCTCCATGATCGACGAATATCCCGTCCTGGCAGTCGCTGCCGCCTTTGCGGACGGCACAACCTTGATGCGCGGCGCTGCTGAGCTGCGGGTCAAGGAAAGCGACCGGGTCGCCGCCACGGTGGCGGGCCTGCGCGCCAATGGCGTCGAGGTCGAAGAGTTTGATGACGGCATGGCCGTCACGGGCACAGGCACTGGCGGACACGTACCTGGCGGCGGCCAAGTGCTCACTCATATGGACCATCGCATTGCCATGTCTTTCCTGACGATGGGTTTTGGCTCGGAAAAGCCCGTCACCATTGATGAGGGTGAGATGATCGCCACCAGCTTTCCGGACTACGTCTCTTTGATGCGCGGGCTCGGCGCGAACCTCACCTCAGAGGCTAATTCATGATCATAGCAGTCGATGGACCTGCGGCAGCAGGCAAGGGCACCCTGGCGCGGGCTCTCGCCACCCATTTCGGCTTCGCCTACCTCGACACTGGTTCTTTATATCGAGGTGTGGCCCACGCGGTGTTGCTGGACGGCTCAGCACCGCAGGACGAGGCCGCAGGCCTTCGTGCCGCAGAAACGCTCGACCCTGCCAATATCGACCCGGTCGCCATTCGGACCCCGGAAGTGAGCGAGGCCGCCTCGGTCGTGGCGGCCATGCCGACCGTCAGAGCCGCAATTCTGGCTTTTCAGCGCCGTTTTGCCGAAAATCCGCCCCGTGGCGAAGATGGGGCCATTCTGGATGGCCGGGACATCGGAACCGTGGTCTGCCCGGACGCTGACGTGAAACTTTATGTCACCGCAAGTGCGGAAATCCGCGCCAATCGGCGCTGGCTGGAACTCAAGGGGTCAGGGTCTGACCTCTCAGAAGCACAAGTTCTAGCCGATGTGAAGGAAAGAGACGCCAGAGACGCAGGGCGGGCGGCCTCGCCTATGAGGCCCGCAGAAGACGCGCACTTGCTCGATACGTCCAATTTGTCTATAGAAGCGGCGTTCGGCGCTGCCGTCGCATTTATCGAGCAGTCAAGGGGTTAAGCGTTTTTCGGGACTTTCCGGAAAGCGACAGACGACCCCGTTTTGGCGTACCCAGATCAAGGGGCCCGATATTGAGGTGGCAGGGCTGGCATAAACCCAATTTCCATGGCTTGTGGGCGCATCAACAGACCCGCAGGCAAGACCGCCGGAGCCAACCGTCGGCAGGAATAGATGATGTCATTTTAGGAGAACCAATTTTGGTCGACACACTTAACCCTACGCGCGACGAATTCGCCGCGCTTCTTGAAGAGAGCTTCGCGGCGAATGAAGGTGCCGAAGGCTCCGTCGTCAAAGGCAAAGTCGTTGCTATTGAAAACGATCTCGCCATTGTCGATGTCGGTCTGAAGACAGAAGGCCGTATTCCTCTCAAAGAATTTGCAACACCTGGTAAGCCTGCCGTTATGGCCGTTGGCGACGAAGTTGAGGTTTTCCTCGACCGCATCGAAAACGCGATGGGCGAAGCCGTGCTTAGCCGCGAAAAAGCGAAACGCGAAGAAAGCTGGGTTCGTCTCGAAACAGCCTTCGAAGCAGCCGAGCGTGTTGAAGGTCACATTTTCGGTCGCGTCAAAGGCGGCTTCACGGTCGATCTCGACGGTGCCGTTGCCTTCCTGCCAGGCAGCCAAGTGGACATTCGCCCTGTGCGCGATGTGACACCGCTTCTCAATATCCCACAGCCCTTCCAGATTCTGAAAATGGACAAGCGCCGCGGCAACATTGTTGTGTCCCGCCGGGCAGTTCTGGAAGAAACACGTGCTGAACAGCGTCTTGAGCTTATCGAAACGCTCAAAGAAGGCGATGTGCGCGATGGTGTGGTCAAGAACATCACCGATTATGGTGCGTTTGTGGATCTTGGCGGCGTCGACGGTCTGTTGCACGTCACCGACATTGCATGGCGCCGGGTGAACCACCCAAGCGAAGTGCTCACCATTGGTGAGACTGTGAAAATTCAGGTCATCAAAGTGAACCCTGAAACACAGCGCATCTCGCTTGGCATGAAACAGCTTGAGGCTGATCCATGGGAAGGCGTTGAAGCCAAATACCCACTGGATTCCCGCTTCAAGGGCCGCGTGACCAACATCACAGATTACGGTGCATTCGTGGAACTGGAACCAGGCGTCGAAGGCCTCGTCCACGTTTCCGAAATGAGCTGGACGAAGAAAAACGTACATCCAGGCAAGATCGTTTCTACCTCTCAGGAAGTAGAAGTGCAGGTTCTGGAAGTCGATCCTGTTAAGCGTCGTATTTCGCTTGGTCTCAAACAGTGCATGGACAATCCATGGGCAGCGTTCCAAGATCGTTTCCCACAGGGAACGAAAGTCGAAGGCGAAATCAAGAACATCACCGAATTTGGTCTGTTTGTTGGTCTCGACGAAGATGTGGACGGCATGGTTCACCTTTCCGACCTCGACTGGAACCGGTCTGGCGAAGAAGCCCTTCAGGACTATCAGAAGGGTCAAGTCGTCAACGCAGTTGTTCTCGATGTGGACACCGACAAAGAACGTATCTCACTTGGCATCAAGCAGCTTGATGGCGATCCGTTCGAAAGCGTTGGTGGTCTCACCAAGGGTGCAACCATCACGTGTACGGTGACGGCAATCCAGGAATCTGGCATCGAGGTCAGTGTCGGCGAAGAAGACTTCACAGCCTTTATCCGTCGTGGCGACCTTAGCCGTGAGCGGTCCGAGCAGCGTCCAGAACGGTATGCAGTTGGCGACAAGGTTGATGCGCGTCTGACGAACATCGACCGTGCATCACGGCGTCTGTCACTGTCCGTCAAATCGCTGGAAATCGCTGAAGAAAAAGAAGCAGTCGCTCAGTACGGCTCATCGGCAAGCGGTGCGTCACTTGGTGACATTCTCGGCGCGGCGCTGAAAGGCGCTGACGGAAACGACGAAGGCGACAAATAAGTCTTCCCCAGATATGATGGGGGCAACATAGCCCCTGTCTGTCTGGAGAGATTTTATGTCACTCGACATCGAAACCATTATTGACAGGCGGCGCCTCAAGCGCCGCCTTTCTCTTTGGCGCATTGCCGCGCTTGTCGCCCTTGGCCTTGCCATCATCGCCTTGCTGCCCAGCACCGGGTTTGGCCCGGTTGGTGATCATGTTGCCCGGGTGACCGTGAGCGGGATCATTGTTGATGATCGCGCCCAGCAGCAGCTCATTCGTGAAATTGGTGAAGACGACAGTGCCAAAGCACTCATGCTCTACATTGATAGTCCTGGGGGCACGACCACGGGCTCTGAAGCGCTTTTTGAAACCATTCGGGAAGTGGCTGAAACCAAGCCTGTTGTCGCTGTGCTCGGCACGGTCGCAGCATCAGGTGGTTATATCGCCGCGCTGAGCGCCGACCATATTGTGTCGCGCGGCAACACCATCACAGGCTCAATTGGCGTTTTCTTTCAGCTCACCAAGTTTACCGGCCTGATGGAAACCATCGGCGTCGATGTGGATTTTGTGCGCTCAGGCGATCTCAAAGCCCAACCAAACCCTTATGAAGAGCCTCCCAAGGAAGCGATTGCATCCACCCAGCGCATGGTTGACGCCTCTTATGATTGGTTCCTGGGCCTCGTGGTCGACCGGCGCGGGCTGGAAGAAGGAACGGCGCGGACCTTGAGTGATGGCCGTATCTATACTGGCTTCCAGGCATTGGAAAATGGGTTGGTCGATGCAATCGGTGGCGAAGCGGTCGCCCGCGACTGGCTCTTTGACGAACATGATGTGAATCAGGACCTTCCAACAGAAGAATGGGCGGTCACGGAAGATACCGGCTTTGGTATTATCTCAAGCGATGCCATGGCAGAATTCATTGTCACTGTTTTTTCGTCTGTAAGCGAAAAAACTCTTGCAGCAAAGGGACTTACGCTTGACGGACTGGTCAGCGTTTGGCAACCTGACCGCCATTAATCGGGTCGGCTTTTATGCACGCTGACTCAACTGGGGTGTAGAAGGCCGATCTCTTGCTCAAGAGATTTAAGCGGATCTCTTTCGGAGACCATGCAAGGCCAGAAGGGGCGATTGGCCATGATCAAATCCGAACTTGTCGCCAAGCTCGCCCAAGCTAATCCACATTTGTATCAGCGCGATGTTGAGCGGATTGTCTCCACTATTTTCGACGAGATTGGCGAAGCGCTTGCGCGCGGCGACCGGGTTGAACTGCGGGGCTTTGGTGCGTTTTCCGTCAAAAGCCGTCCGGCACGGGTCGGTCGCAACCCCCGCACCGGGCAACCGGTTGAAGTGGCAGAGAAATTTGTACCCTTTTTCAAGACCGGCAAAGAGCTGCGCGACCGTCTGAATAATGAGGGTGCTGACACCGAACCCGCAGCTGCCGCGGCAGAGTCTGTTTCCAGCTCAGACTGAGGTTTTCGCGCAAATGCGCGCATTGTTTCCAAAATCGAGCCTGGACTAAGAATTGTTGGGGTTTGCTTGGGTTGGGTTTTTTTGACACAAAAGCCCTCCTATATCCTATGACTTGAGCTCCCTACTGGCCCCCGCACTCTTCAGGAGACAGACATGACCGCCAACAAGACTGCGAACAGGATTTGGACCGTTTATCTTTCTGGCGAAATCCACACGGACTGGCGCGAGCAAATCGCTGCCGGTGTGCAAGAGCTTGGCCTGCCTGTGGAGCTGGTCACCCCTGTGACGGACCACGCCTCCAGTGATGATTGCGGCGTCACCATTCTGGGTGCCGAGGAACAGACTTTCTGGAAGGACAATAAGGGCGCGAAAGTGAACGCGATCCGCACCCGCACGCTTATTGAAAGCGCTGACATTGTCGTTGTGCGCTTCGGCGACAAATACAAGCAATGGAATGCAGCCTTTGATGCGGGCTTTGCCTCGGCGCTCGGCAAATCTATCATCACGCTCCATGACCCGAGCCTCACTCACCCCTTGAAAGAAGTGGATGGCGCGGCACTGGCTGTGGCCGAACATCCGCCCCAAGTCGTGCAAATCCTCGACTATGTGATCAATGGGCGGCTCCCTGCCGCGCAGCGGTCACAGGCCGCAGAATAGGGCAGGAGCGACATAATGCGCCTCCTTCGCAGGCTTTTGCTGATCCCTTTGGTGGCTCTCGCCATCTACCTGGCGCTGGCAAACCGCCACCATGTGCTCTTCAGTCTTGACCCTTTTGCACCTGATGCCCCTGCTCTCGCGCTTGAAATTTCTCTCTTTTACATCGTTCTCTTCAGTGTCTTTTTGGGGATCCTGATCGGTGGCGCCTCGACCTGGACCGCCCAGGGGAAATGGCGCAAAGAAGCCCGCAAGGGCCGTCGCGACATGAAACGCCTTTCAGATGACGTGGTTGAAACGAGCGGAAACCTGCCTGTTCCTGCGGTGTCCGACAACCGACAGCCCTGAAAACCACAGTCTGGTGCTTTGGCTGAAAATGCCCCTTTTTTCGTCGTATTTCCGAACCGCCCTACCACCTGCGCTCACGCTTGGTGCTTTGGCTGAAAATGCTCTATAACCGCGAAAATGGAGCTTGGTATGACCAAAACCACATTCAAAAACCCCATCTTTTCAGGCCTCGATACGAATAACCGGGCTGAAGCCGAAGCGCTGGCGCGCCAACTGGCCCCTGAGATTGGTGGCCTGAAGATCGGCCTCGAATTCTTCTACGCTTTCGGGCAAGAAGGCTACCGGGCCATTGCTAAGACCGGTATCCCGATCTTTCTGGACCTGAAGCTCCACGATATTCCCAACACCGTCGCCGGGGGCATTCGTTCTGCCTGTCAGCTCAATCCTGCCATTATCAATGTGCATGCCAGCGGTGGTGTTGCCATGATGAAAGCTGCGGCCAAAGCCGCTCAGGAGACCGCTACCGAGACAGGGAACGCCCGTCCCTGGGTCATTGGCGTCACGGTCCTCACCAGCCTGGATGATGCTGACCTGCACTCTATGGGCGTCTCAGGTACGGCTCAGGACCAGGTGCTGCGTCTGGCGGCCAACGCCCAGGAAGCAGGGCTCGACGGGGTTGTCTGCAGCCCGATGGAGATCGAGGCGCTCCGCGCTGCCTGCGGTCCAGATTTCAAACTCATTGTGCCCGGCATCCGCCCGGCAGGCGCTGCCATTGGCGACCAGAAGCGCGTGATGACGCCGCAAGATGCCCTCGCCCGGGGTGCGGATATTCTCGTCATCAGCCGTCCCATCATCAAAGCTGACAATCCTGCTGCCGCCGCCCGGGCGATTGCTGAGGATTTGAGCCAGGCGGCTTAAACCCATGACTCATCTTGTGACTGACCCGATCTCCGTCAAGATTTGCGGGCTGTCGACCGCAGAAATGGTTCATGCCGCCATTGATGCGCGCGCCAGCCACATCGGTTTTATGTTTTATGAGCGCAGTCCGCGCAATGTGACGATTGCCCAAGCGACAAGCCTTCGAAAGCTTCTGCCAGCAACGGTACAAGCCGTTGCCGTGTTGGTGGACCCCGATGACACCCTGCTTGATGAAGTGGTTCAGACCGTGCGACCGGATATGTTGCAGCTCCACGGAAGCGAAACACCTGAGCGGGTTGCCGCCATCAAAACCCGGGCAGACCTCCCCATCATGAAGGTCATCTCCGTCGCCGATGCCGCTGACGTAGCGGCAGCGGATATTTACGAAAAAGTGGCTGATTTGTTGCTGTTTGATGCCAAACCGCCTAAATCTATGGCCAATGCGTTGCCTGGTGGCAATGCGCTCTCGTTCGACTGGTCGTTGATCGCAGACGCGGACCCCCGGCTCCCCTGGATGCTGTCTGGCGGGCTTACACCTGACAATGTGGCTGAAGCGATTTCCCGAACGGGCGCGCGCATGGTGGATGTATCGTCTGGCGTTGAAGACGCGCCGGGCCAGAAGAATGAAGCGCTGATCCGCGCATTTGTGAAGGCAGCCCAGGTTGAAAAAACGACTTCCGGCTGAGTGAGGTGATACGTGTCAGAACTCAATTCCTACCGGACCGGACCGGACGAGAACGGTCACTTCGGTATTTTCGGTGGCCGCTTTGTCGCCGAAACATTGATGCCGCTCATCCTCGATCTGGAACAGAACTATAAGGCAGCGCAGCAAGACCCCGCCTTCTATGCAGAGCTTGATGATCTGGCGAAACATTATACGGGCCGTCCAAGCCCACTCTATTTCGCCGAGCGCCTGACAGAACATTGCGGCGGCGCCAAGATCTATTTCAAACGCGATGAGCTGAACCACACTGGCAGCCACAAGATCAATAATTGCCTGGGACAAATTCAGCTGGCGCGGCGCATGGGGAAAACCCGGATCATTGCCGAGACCGGCGCTGGCCAGCATGGTGTGGCAACGGCAACCGTTGCGGCGCGCTTCGGTCTGCCTTGCGTTGTTTACATGGGTGCAAAAGACATTGAACGCCAAGCACCCAATGTATTCCGCATGAAACTTTTGGGCGCGGAAGTTGTGCCGGTCACCTCTGGTGCTGGCACCCTTAAAGACGCCATGAACGAAGCGCTGCGCGATTGGGTCACCAATGTGGATGAGACCTTCTACATTATTGGTACAGCTGCTGGGCCGCACCCCTATCCGCAGCTTGTACGTGATTTCCAGTCTGTGATTGGCCGGGAAACCAAAGAACAGATGCAGGAACGCGAAGGCCGCTTGCCTGACACGCTCGTTGCCTGCATTGGCGGCGGGTCAAATGCGATCGGCCTCTTCCATCCGTTCCTGGACGACAAAAGCGTCAACATTATCGGCGTTGAAGCAGGGGGCCATGGGCTTGAAACAGGTGAGCATTCTGCTTCCCTCGCAGGCGGCACGCCCGGTGTGTTGCACGGCAATCGCACCTACCTGCTGCAAGATGAAGACGGACAGATTGAAGAAGGTCATTCGATCTCAGCGGGCCTCGACTATCCAGGTATCGGTCCGGAACATTCCTGGCTCAAAGAAACGGGCCGCGTTCAATATGTGAACGCGACAGATACACAAGCCCTGGATGCGTTTCAGATTTGCACGAAGCTTGAGGGCATCATTCCAGCGCTCGAGCCAAGCCACGCCTTAGCGCACGTCTTGAGAATTGCACCGGACCTGCCAAGTGATCACCTGCTGGTTATGAATATGTGCGGACGGGGTGACAAAGATGTCTTCTCTGTCGCAGAACATCTCGGGGTGAAACTCGTATGACCACGCGCATCGATACACGCTTTGCCGAATTGAAAAAGGAAGGCCGCGCGGCGTTCATTGCTTTCGTCACCGCTGGCGATCCGGATTTTGATACGTCGCTCGAGATCTTGAAAGGCTTACCGGAGGCAGGCACGGATCTGATTGAGATCGGCATGCCCTTTACCGACCCCATGGCAGAAGGTCCGCCTATTCAAGCCTCCTATCTCCGTGCGCTCGAAGCCGGGCAGACAATGAAGAAAACTTTGGATCTGGTTCGCCAGTTCCGAAAGAACAACGAGACCACGCCGATCATTTTGATGGGCTACTACAACCCGGTCTATCACTATGGTGTCGAAAAATTCCTGTCGGACGCAAAAACCGCCGGGGTTGATGGCTTCATCATTGTGGATCTGCCTGCGGAAGAAGACGCAGAAATGTGCCTTCCAGCTCTCGAAGCAGGCCTCAATTTCATTCGCCTCGCGACCCCGACAACCGATGAACAGAGGCTGCCGGCCGTGCTTAAAAACACCAGCGGCTTTGTCTATTACGTGTCGGTCAAAGGGATTACCGGGGCGGCGGCGGCGAATACAGGCGATGTGTCTGCAGCTGTGGCGCGGATCAAAGCGCAAACAAATCTGCCGGTTGCGGTCGGGTTTGGCATCAAAACACCCCAAAATGCTGCCGCAATTGCCGCCCATGCTGATGGGGCTGTTGTTGGCTCTGCAATTGTGGACTGCATTAAGGACAATCTGGATGCGACCGGGGCACCCACTGCGGAGCTGGTGCCACATGTGTTAGAATTTGTGAAATCGCTGGCCGACGGGGTTCGAAGTGCCCGTCAAATGCCAGCCGCTGATTGACAGGCAGCGTCGATGACGCAGTGCCCATAGGAGTGAGCCCATGAACTGGATTAACAGTGTTGTTCGACCAAAGATCCAGAGCGTTTTTAAGAAGCGCGACACGCCGGACAATCTCTGGCGTAAGTGCGGCTCCTGTGGAGAGATGGTGTTCCACCGTGATCTCGTTGCCGCCTTCAATGTCTGCCCAAACTGCGATCATCACATCAAGCTTTCGACGGATGAACGGCTAAGGCTGCTTTTTGATCGTGGCGAATATGAGCTTATTCAGGCTCCCTCTGTACCATCAGACCCGCTGAAGTTTCGTGATCAAAAGAAATATACAGAACGCCTGAAAGATGCTCGCGCGAAAACGGGACGTGAGGATGCTGTGACTGGCGCTGTCGGGCGTCTTCAGGGAAGTGAAGTTGTGGTCGCCGTGCAGGATTTTGCCTTCATGGGCGGTTCGCTCGGCATGGGAGCCGGGGAAGCGATCATCAAGTCTATTGAGACAGCCCTCGACAAGAAATGCGCGTTCATCATGGTCGCAGCTTCTGGCGGCGCCCGCATGCAGGAAGGCATCCTGTCTCTCATGCAAATGTCACGAGTGACTGTCGGTGTCCAGCGCTTGCGCGATGCGGGCCTGCCCTTCCTCGTCGTCTTAACCGACCCAACAACCGGCGGCGTGATGGCGTCCTACGCCATGCTGGGTGATGTGCATATCGCGGAGCCCAAAGCGCTTCTTGGTTTCTCCGGCCCTCGGGTGATTGAGCAGACCATTCGCGAAAAACTGCCCGAAGGATTTCAGCGTTCTGAATATCTTCTGGAGCACGGCATGGTCGACATGGTTGTCCACCGGCACCAGTTGAAAGAAACGCTTGGCCGCCTCGTTCGCCTCATGACACACCAACCCAAAGCACCACAGGCCGACTATCAGTTGCCCGCCGTGCCGGTTGCACCCCAGCCCGCTGAATAGGGACGGCGATGAACGAGCACACTTCGCCTCTCAAGAGCGATGTCCTTCTTGAGCGGTTGATGGGCCTTCACCCGAAACTGATTGACCTGACGCTTGAGCGTACTCAGCGTCTGCTTGCAGCCCTTGGCAATCCTCAAGATAAGCTTCCGCCGATATTTCATATCGCGGGCACGAACGGCAAAGGCTCAACATCCGCCTTCCTTCAATCCATGATGGAAGCGGCAGGCCTCACCGTTCATCGATATTCATCACCTCACCTTGTGCGGTTTCACGAGCGCATTGTGCTTGGCGGGCAGAATATTGAAGAGACTGCTCTCGTTGAGCTTCTGGAAGAATGCGAGCGGGTGAACGCAGGTGCCAACATCACCTATTTTGAAATCACAACGGTCGCAGCACTTCTTGCCTTCTCCCGCACGCCCGCCGATGCGCTGCTGCTCGAAGTGGGCCTTGGCGGTCGCTATGACGCCACCAATGTCTTTGAAAAACCCACGATGACGCTTCTCACCCATATCGGTTATGACCATCAGCATTTTCTGGGGGAAACCCTGCATGAGATCGCAGGCGAGAAGGCCGGTATCTTAAAGCGCGACGTGCCCGCCATCATTGCCCCTCAGGCTGATGAAGCCTTTGATCGCATTGAACGCGAGGCTGCCTTGGTGGGCGCGCCCCTCTTCATTGGCGGTCAGGATTGGACGGCGTATGAAGAACAGGGGCGGCTTGTCTATCAAGACACAGACGGCCTGTTGGACTTGCCTATGCCCGGGCTTGTGGGCGCCCATCAAATCGAAAATGCCAGCATGGCGATTGCGGCGCTGCGGCAAGCTCCCGGCTTCGACCTTAATGACGACGCCATCGCGCAAGGCCTCACGTCTGTCACGTGGCCCGCACGCATGCAGCGGCTAAAGCACGGTCCGCTCGTGACGGCAGCAGGCGAAGGCGCCGAGCTCTGGTTGGATGGATGCCACAATCCGTCAGGCGGACGTGTTGCCGCGGCCACCATGGCAGACCTGGATGACAAGCACCCCCGTCCGCTTTATCTCATTTGCGGCATGCAGAACACGAAGGATGCGAGTGCGTTTTTTGCCAATTTCGGGGGCCTTGCCCGCCAAGCCTTTACCGTGACAGCCCCTGACGCGGCGGCCGCCATTCCCGCTGCCGAGCTTGCCGAAATGGCGGTTGCCGGCGGAGTCGAAGCCCAGCCGATGGAGAGCCTCGAAGCTGCTGTCGGACGCGCTGTCGGGCATGCAGACGCAGAAACGGGAGAGCCCCCGCGCATTCTTCTTTGCGGCACGCTCTATCTTGCAGGACATGTGCTGAAAGACCACTCATAAGCAGCCTTCACGACATCGCTCTGCCGTGAATGGTCAAAGAAAAACCGGCACCCAAAAAGATGCCGGTTTAAATCTATAGAAATGTAAAGCGCTTTAGATCTCGCTTTCAATCCACTCTTTGATTTTACCCTTTGGCAATGCGCCGACCTTGGTTGCCGCAACCTGACCATCTTTGAAGATCATCAGGGTTGGAATGCCGCGCACGCCATATTTGGTTGGCACATTGGGATTCTCGTCAATGTTGAGCTTGGCAATGGTCAGCTTGCCACCGAGGTCGCCTGCGATTTCTTCAAGCGCTGGGCTGATCTGCTTACACGGACCGCACCATTCCGCCCAGAAGTCGACCAGCACTGGCATGCTCGAGTCGATTACGTCTGTTTCAAAACTGGCGTCTGTTACTTTTGACGTGGCCATGTGTTGAGCCTTTCACTTTTATCCCGGCTTATGTGCCGGCTGATGAGGAGTGGGCCGCGCGGGAAAGCGCAAGCCCATAAATATCGTTGGAAGGAATCTAGGTAGCCCCCCTTGCAGCGTCAAGGCACACTCACGACGGCGTGAAACTAAAGCGATTTTTCCAGCATTTCCGCCGGAATTTCCATCAATCTGGGACCATCTGTCCACAAAAGAGCCGCTCGAATCGGGCGATCTGGATAAAGGCTGGCAAGAAGCGCGCAATATCCGGCCATCTGAGCAATATAGGCGGGGCTCGCATCCTCCACCCGCGCCGGAGGGGGCCGATTGGTCTTGTAGTCAATGATGAGGACTTCGCTGTCGCTCACAAGCAAGCGGTCAATCTGACCGCTCAGGAAAAGACTTTCACCGCGGCGGTCGATCTCTCCCACCAACGAGACTTCCGCACGGCTTCCCGGTCCAAAGAGCGGGGCGAAGGCGGGGGTCACAAGAACACCCAGTGCGGCGCCTGCAATCTCGGCCTGCTCGTCGGCGGTGAGCGCCCAACCTTCATTGGCCAAAAAACGTGTTGCGGCAGCCTCTCTCAAACCCGCATCCAAGTCAGGAAGTGTCTGCAACAGACGATGGATCAAGCGTCCGCGTTTAAACCTGTCGGCCCCGCCAACTCTCAGAGGTGATGCGACCGATGGTTCGTCAAAATCCTCAACGAGTTTGGACGGCGCGAGCGGCTTTGCAGGAACCGGTTCTGGTGGCGGCGGCTGTGAGGCCCACTCGGGAAGGGCCTCTGCCATTTGAACAAGCGGTGTTTCTTCTACCGCTTCAAAATCGCGTTTCTGCTCCCCTTCAATACGCCTGACGATGGCGCCATCCCATGCCGTGACCTCTTCCGTTTCTGCCGCCAGGCCTCGTGCCATCAGCTTGTACCAACAATCAGGGCTCGGCTCGCGCGCACCTTCATAGCCACAAATATAAAGCCGGTCTTTTGCGCGCGTCATGGCGACATAGAGGAGACGCCGATATTCATTCATGCCCTCAGCGCGCAACCTGTCGCGCGCTGCTGCGGTCACGGGATCATCGTTTGCCTTCTTGCCGGGGAACAGCAACAGACCTTCACCGCCGGGGGTGAGAGGCAGGAGTTTTGGATCATGTTGTCCCCCTGGCACGGAACAGGTATCGGGCAGGAAGACGATGGGGGCTTCCAGGCCCTTTGCGCCATGAACCGTCATGATGCGCACTTCATCGCGCCCTTCCGCCATCTCGCGCTTCACTTCTGCCTCACCTGCCTCCACCCAGTGCAGGAAGCCCTGCAGCGACGGTGTATGGGTGCGTTCATAGCCAAGGGCCAGCGAGAGAAACTCATCGACGGGATCATCTACATCCGCGCCGAGCCTGGCGCGGAGTTTCTTGCGCCCACGATCGGCCACAAGCAGTTCCGCAAAAAATTCATAGGGACGCAGGCTGGCGGCGCGCGCGCGCCACGCGGAGAGCAGCCCATGCGCCTGTCTGAAATTGTTCCGCTCATCTTTTCGGCGGCTCAATTCCCGCCAGAGCGTTCCCTCCCGGTTATGGGCCAGATCGAAAAGAGCCTCCTCGTCAAAGCCAACAAGCGGGCTTTTCAACACAGTGGCAAGGGTCAGATCATCTTCAGGAAGCAGAGCGAAGGCAGCGGCAGCCATGAGATCCATCACCGCTATCTGGTCGGTCAGCACCATACGGTCTGTCCCTGCGACCGGCACCTCACGGCGCTTCAAGGCGCGGATCACCTCTTCCACAAACACATTCCGGCGGCGCACAAGGATGAGCACATCGCCTGCTCTGATCCGTCGCCCGGCCCCCTTCAATATTTCACTCGTGTCCAACCAGTGGGCAATCGTCGACGCGATCTGCTCTGCGAGACGCGCTTCGGGGCTCAGCGCATTAGGATAATCAAGCGGCGCGTCCCAAGGGAGAGACGCTTCTTCTTCTTCGGGCACGCAGGTGGGCCAGATTTCCACGAGCCCCGCATCCAGATCCCGAAACGGGTAGTGGGTTGGAGGTTCTGCTTCTGCGTTGAGACCTTTTGCGGTTTCTTCCGTCGCAAAAACCTGATCGACGGCGTTCAATACCTCACGGGTGGAGCGGAAGGAAAGCAGAAGCTCGACCGGGTTCCAGGCCTTCGCCGCGCCTTCCACCTTGGCCGCAAAATGCGCGCGCATTTCTGCAAACTTCGCCGGATCTGCTCCCTGGAACGAAAAGATGGATTGCTTTTCATCGCCCACCGCGAAAATTGTTCGGGTGAGGTCGCGGGCCCCTTCGCCGGACAGAAATTCTTCGGCAAGGGCCTGAATGACGCCCCACTGATGGGGGCTCGTATCCTGCGCTTCGTCCACCAGAATGTGATCAAGGCCCCCATCCAGTTTGTAGAGCACCCACGCGGCCGCAGACGAGAGGCTCAACAAGTCCCGGCTTTTCAGGATCAGGTCTTCATAATCGAGCACCGCCCATTGTTGCTTCAAGCGGTCAAAGCGCTCCAGCAAAGCTGCCGCCAGCGTGTACACCGCAAGGGTTGAGCCAGCTACCCGTGCCGCCTTCCGCTTCGCCTCCAATGCGACGATACGCATCTGTTCATGCTCCATGAGGTCCAGCAAGTGTGGGTGGGCTTCATGAACCTTCTTGGTGATGATGCTTGGCGTGATTTTCTTCGGGTCACGGTCTGCCTTCAGGAAAGCGGGCGTATACGCGTCCAATGCTTCTGCATCCTGAGGCGACACGAGGAACGCGGCAATGGCGTCTGCGGTTTTGACGTCGGTCTTGTTTCCAGCCTGCAGCAAAGGGATGGCTTCACGGAGCCCCGTCATATCGACATCGCGCATGGCCGCTGCGACCAGGCTTTCTTCGTTCTCGCCTGATTGCAGCCCAAGAAGCGTCGCGACCTGACCCGCAATTGCGCCCGCCCCGCCAGCGCGCGCTATGCCTTCTTTCAATCGTGCGCGTTTTCCGATGATCTCCCGAAAAAGTTCGTCAAAGCCATACTCACCCACGAGGGAAGAGACAGCCTCAAAAGCAGAGACGAGTTCCGGGTTCGAAGGGGCTTGTTCCGTATCGCCAATTTCCGCCAGCACTTCATCTCTGGCTTCTGCCATCAACTCGGCGGCGGTGCGGTCATCCAGAATTTCAAAGTGCGGCGGGACACCTGCTTCCAGAGGGAAACGCCCGAGCAAGCGCTCGCAGAACGCATGAATGGTCTGGATCTTCAGGCCACCGGGCGTTTCAATCGCACGGGCAAACAGGAGCCGCGCACTTAAGAGCTTCGGGGCATCAGGTGCAACGCCCTCCAGCTTCTGAAGCTCCTGACCAAGTGCGACCTCGTCCATCACGGCCCATTCGCCAAGCCGGTCATAAAGGCGGCTGGCCATTTCAGCCGCTGCGGCCTTGGTGAAAGTGAGGCACAGAATGCGCTCTGGCGCTGTGCCAGACAGCAAGAGCCTGATCACGCGATTGATCAGGACATGGGTTTTGCCGGAACCTGCATTGGCTGACACCCAGACCGACGCTTGCGGGTCAGCTGCAGCAGCCTGCCTTCTGCCGGTGTCGTCCAGAGTGAGCGTGTCGGTTGCGACCATCACACGTCCCCCCCGCTTGTCGCAGCAGCCCATTCCCGCACGCGGGCGAGATGATCATAATCGCTCCACAGTGCTTGAAACTGCACACGGGGCCTTGAGAGAAATGGTGTTGCTTCATTTTCATAGTGAAGCAGCATCGCGGTCAGCCCGGCCACCACATCGGCTGCAGCAGCACTGCCATCACCAGACACTTTCTTTTCTGCTGCCCCTGGATCGCCACCGGAGAGATGCAAATAGGAAAGAGTGGAAACAGGCCGCGCCGTGAGCGGTGACTTATCATCCAGAACAAACCCGCCTGCGGACGCAATGGCAGCCTCCAATGGCAATTGCGGGGTGAGCCCTGCTTCTACCTGTTTCTTCGAGGGTGGTGTGCCGGTTTTGTAATCATAGATGGCAAGTGTTCCGTCGCTGCGTTCATCCACCCTGTCAGCACGAGCTGACAAGGTCATGGGGCGAGCGAAACCGGCAAGAGGCAGTTCGCCTTTGATCTCCGCGTGGGTTCGAGTGATCTCATCGCGCAGAGCGCTTTCCCATGTCGCCATCCAATGCGCGACGGCTTCATATCGCGGCCACCAGAAGGCTGTGACACCCGGACGGTTTGGGGCGTCGGCAAAAGCATCCCTCCCCATTTCCAGGAATGCGGATTCCACATCTTTGGGTAAGCTGTCTGGATATTTTCGCGCGAAATTTTCTAACGCTTGGTGCAGAAGGTTGCCGCGTTCCAGCGCTCCGGCATCCGCATCAAGTGGGTCGAGCGGTTTTAGCCGCAGGACCTTCTTTGCATAAATCGCATACGGGTCGCGGATCAGGGTTTCGACTTCTGTCGCCGAATATCTGTTCGGGCGGGCGCTGAGCGGTGGTCTTGGCTGCGGTGCAGCCCCCGGCTGAACACTCTCAGGTTCATCAAGCTTCTCAGCAATTGCGAGGTAAGCCACATCCGCCTGCAATCCATTTTCAAGCCCTGCGCCTTTCAGCAGGCTATCAATTCTCAAGAGCCAGCGGGAGGCAACGGTAGGGGCGCCTTCTACTTTCAATGACCGGGTCAGGAATACATCCGTACCGCACGCGGCTTGCACAAAGTCGTGGGCGGCAAGACCGATGCGGCGCTCCGGCGGCTCCAGCCCCAATTCTTCGCGCATAGGCCTGTTGAGCCAGGCATCAATGGGCGCTGCCGTCGGCCAGCTTTCTTCATTGAGCCCGCCCAAAATCACCCGGTCTGCGCTCAGCAGGCGCGCTTCAAGCGGACCCAAAATGGCGAGCCTTGCGTGCTGCCCAAAACGAGGACGGACCATGCGTCCAACACTGAGAGTTTCCAGCAGCCTTAGATAGGCGAATGGCTCCATCTCGGGCAGGCTGTCAGCAGCCGCCAGAAGCGTTTCCATGAAGAGTGCGGACGCTTCTCCCGCGTCGCCCCGGTAAAGGCGGTCTGGACCGCTGGCTTCGTCGCTCACCGCCAGCGCTTCGGCTGCTCTCAGGTGCGGTTCAACAAGATCCCTGAGCGGAAGAGAGACTTTATCGTGCAAAGCGAGGAGAGGCGCCAGCGCGCCCTCAAGCCGGTCGACGAGATCTGACAATCTGGTTTGTTGGTCTGCTTCAAGTTTTGTGCGCGTCAGCACATCCCGAAGTCCTTCAATGTCAGGACTAGGACGGGGACCGCGCAGAACAGCACGCTCAAGCTCACGGGTGCGTTGCCCACATTCAGCCGGTGTTAGACCAAGCGCTGTCATCGGGTGTTTCAACACATCGAGCAGCGAGACCGGAGCAAGACCTTCTGACGCTGTGACCGCCAGAAGCCGTAAAAATCCAAACGGCACGGTTCCGGTGAGTGGCGTACCCGCACTATCATCAATGGGGATCGACCAGCGCCCAAGTTCTTCGGCGACGCGGCGCGCCAGTGACCGGTCCGGCGTTATCAGCACGCCTGTCCGTTCCGGCGTTTCCAAAACTTCCCGAAGCGCACAGGCGATAGCTGCTGCTTCTTCCCGTGGTGTCGGCGCTTCGATGAGGGTCAGTCCCTGCGTCGCCTTCTTATGGTTTTGCCCTTGAGCTCCCGGCGCACTCCAGGCGTCCGTGGTTTCTGCCGGACGCAACGCCTCTGACAAGAGGGTTGCCCGATCCGCTGCGACGGCGACCTGGCGCGTGTGCGGCCAGAGTTGAACCTGCTCGCGGGTCCCGCCAACTCCTGTCAGCAAATGCTTCATGCCATATTGGGGATGGGATGGCCCCACCGCCTGCCAACCGCGTGCGTCGAGCGATTGGTCAAGACCTGGCAGGATCACAGCCCCTTTGGGCAAGTGCGCAATCATCTTCAAAAGCTCAGCTGTTGCCGGTATCGATCCTGTTGAGCCTGCTGCAATCACCGGGTGCAGCGGCGGGTTTGTTGCCCACGCTTCTGTCTCCGCGCGGATCGCCATGTTTCGACGCTTGGCCGGATCAACCAGGCCCCTCTCGCCCAGTTCCTTAGGCCAATAGTCGAGCGCGATCTCCAGAAATGAAAGCGTGTGCTGCCAATGTTCTGCAAAACGGTCTGGCACCAACTCTCGCACGCGGGTGAGATCAACGCCTTCTGTCTCCGCACTGTCAATGAGATGAGCGAGTTCGGTGGCAAGTGATGTTGCCTGACCTGCATTCTTGGGGCCGAAGTCACTGTCCTTCCCCCAGGCCAGCACGAGGCGTGCAAGCCGTAATTGTCGGTCCATGCCGTCGATGGCCGGTGGCAGATCAAGGCCACCGGCAAAGCCGTCTTTTGGATCTGCGGTTAGCAGCAGTTCGTCTTCGTCCACATCGCCGAGGGGGCGGATATGTGGCAGAAGAATGGCTTTGCCACCGCCTGCGCGGAGGAAGGCCTCTGTCAGGGAGCGCACCGCACGGCGGGTCGGCAGCAGAATTGTGAGATCGGCCAGTGCTTCCGGCGTGTCCGACAAGACACCACCCAGCGTCGGATCGCCCACGAGGGCACCTGCCAGCGCCTCCAAAAAAGGAACACCGGGCGGAATTGTGAAAAATGTCGGCGTAGAATCGATGGCCATGGGACCAGTCTACCCTGCGACGGCTTAGAGGTCGCGCAGGAAGCGTTCTGCGTCGGCGAGATCTTCTGGCGTGCCCACATGCATCCACGTGGCTTCCATGCGCAGACCGAAGAGCCGACCGCGCTCCATCGCATTGTCCCACATGAGATTGGTGGAGAATGGGCCTTCTGGCCCCTCGTCAAACAATGCGGGTTTGATGATTTGAACGCCCGCATACATAAAGGGGGCCACGGTCTGTTCCTGCCTGCGGACTAGGCTGGCATCGGGCTCCATGGTGAAGTCGCCGCGGCGAACCTCCCCTATCGTGTTCGTCGCACTGGCAATCATCAGGAGCGCGTCCATCCGCTCCGGGTCCCACACTTCCATCATCCGGGTGAGGGTCGGGCGACGTCCTTCAATCCACACACTGTCAGAATTGAACGTGAAAACAGGATCATCGCCCAATAGAGGCCGCGCCTTCTTCACACCACCGCCGGTGTCGAGCAGTTCCGCGCGTTCATCTGAGATCAAAATCTTCGGCGACGATACTTTTTTCAGATGCGCTTCCAACAGGTCCGCGTGTGCATGGACATTGACGACGACATCTCCGACACCGGCTGCATCCAGGCGCGCAAGCACATGATCGATGAGCGGTCTGCCCATGAAGGGGACAAGCGGTTTGGGCTTGTCATCTGTCAGCGGGGCCATGCGGGTGCCGTGACCTGCGCCCATGACCATGGCTTTGCGAATTTGGGTCATGAAGGGTCTCCAGCGATTTTTCCCGGTGCTGGCGCTTCTTTCAGGAAATGTGTTTCAACAAACCCTGCAAGCGCGCTCAATGCCGGGTGTGCCAGGTTGCGACGCAGATAGTCCTGCGTGCGGGCCATGTGGGCCATGTAATGCGGTTTGTTGTCCCGCTTCAAAAGCCGTGGCCAAAGCCCCATAAGCCGGAGTGCCCGTTCTGCCCCGAGCACGGCATAGGCCGCTTCAAACTCTTGGCTGTCAAACCGCGCATCGGCATTTTTCATAGCCTCCACATAGTAAGCGCGCATCACGGTTTCGCGCTCAACCGACACGTCCCTGCGCGCATCCTGCAGGAAGGAGACTGGATCGTAAGCCTGCGATCCCATCAGCGCGTCCTGATAGTCAATCAGGCCTATGCGCGCCAGACCCTCGCCCTGCGACTGCCAAAGAATATTGGGGGAATGAAAGTCGCGCAGAAACAGCGTGCGCGGTCCTGCTTCAATCAAGGGCCAGAGGGCTGACCAGATGGCGTTATATTCCGCGCGCAGATTGTCGCTTGCCTCACGCCCCATCACGACCGGCAGATACCAATCCAGCGGCATTGCGGTTTCGATGCGGTAGATGCCATCGTCAAAGAAGGGCACCGTATGGGTGCTGCCGTCACCAACAGGCAGTGCGTCTGGTGCGCCCGCCTGCTGCAAAGCGACAAGCACATCAATGCCTGCGCGATACATGTCATCCAGCGCTTCGCCTGCCGGACCATGGCCCTTGTCGATGACGCTGCCGAAATCTGCGGAGCCCAAATCCTCCAACAACAGGAAGCCGTGGACGAGATCACTCGCAATGATTTCAGGCGACCGCAGTCCCAGGCCCGTCAGGTAATTGCCCACCGCCACAAAGGGACGCACATCTTCTGCCAAATGCGCGAGCTTTGAATAGGCAGAATGTCCACTGGCAACCGGCGCATCGGGGCCCGCCGGCCAATCCATCAACACGGCGTCTCTGCCCTTCAAGGCCAGACGCTCGTAGCGACGCAGGGAGGCATCGCCTTGCAAGAATGTCCGCGTCGCCTCGCCCCACCCAGCCGTTTCCAGAAAGGCATCCAGAAGCACTTCTCTGTCGCTCACACCTAGCCCCTTGCTCTGGCCCTTCTCGGCCGCTCTTCAAGCATCCTTCTCCGCCATATTGGCCGCGATGCGGTTAACGCGCTCTTCCCATGACACACCCCATCCCGTCAACCGGGCGAGGCGCCCGTCGCCGACTTCTTCCAGCACAATATCGAGACGCTCGCCGGGCAAATCACTTTCCATTCGGTCGGGCCACTCAATGAGCAAAAGCCCGCTCTCAAGAGCTTCTTCCAGGCCCAATTCCAGAAGTTCATCTGGATGGGACAGGCGATAGAGATCTGCGTGCCAAATTGGCAGACCGCCTGCCTCATAGGTCTGCACCAGGGTGAAGGTAGGGCTTGGAACGTCTTCGAGAGCCCCCTCAGCCGCCAGCAGGGCCTGGATCAAGGCCCTGGCGAGGCTGGTTTTACCTGCGCCCAGATCACCCCACAGAGCCACCACATCGCGAGGGCGCACCTCGCCGGCCAGGACCTTGCCCAGACAGTCTGTCGCCGGTGGGTCAGCCAGGGCGATCTCGCGGGTCGAACGGTTGGAAGGTGGTACTGTGAAAGTCATGGGCGACCCTTTTACGCGGTCACGGGCACCGGCTTCAAGCCTTGCGTTTTCTCTTCTTTCTCGCGGGATTCCTTGCGTCTCATTGCCTCATCGCGCACATTTCGCTTGAACCAGATGGGCGGGGACGCCACATTCGGGGCAACAAAGGTGACGCCTGCGTCATTTTTAGAAGAAACTGGGAGGAAGAGCGGCATGTCAAACGGCGTGATTATTGTTGGAGCGGGCCACGCGGCCGGACAGGCTGTCGCAAGCCTTCGATCCGAGGGCTATGAGGGCGCGATCACCGTGATCGGCGACGAGCCCTATGTGCCCTACCAGCGCCCGCCGCTCTCCAAAAAGTTCCTCGCCGGAGAAATTGATATTGACCGGGTCTATTTCAAGCCGCCGGAATTCTATGTGAAGTCAGATGCCGAGATGGTTCTGGGCCGCAAGGTCGTGGAGATTGAACGACCAAAGAAACTCGTTCATCTGGATGACGGCAGCACCCGTGGATATGACAAGCTGATCCTTGCCACAGGCAGTCGGGTGCGCGAGCTGAACATTCCAGGCTTTGACCTGGAAGGGGTTTTCTATCTCCGCACCATCGCAGATGTGGAAGCCATTCAGGCCAAGTTTAATCAGGGCGGCAAGATGGTCGTCGTGGGCGGTGGTTATATCGGTCTTGAAGTGGCCGCTGTTGCCGCGCAGCGGGGGTTGGACGTCACCGTGCTGGAAATGGCCCCGCGTATCCTTGCGCGTGTCGTGGACCCGATCCTCTCAAAATTCTATGCAAAGGCTCATACAGAAGCTGGCGTGAAAATCGAAACGGGGGTCACCGTCTCCGGCTTTGAAGGGACGGATGGCAAAATTGAAAAAATCGACTGCGGCGACGGCACAACATTTGATGCGGACTTTGTGATTGTCGGCGTCGGTATCATCCCCAATGTGGAACTGGCGGATGAAGCTGGCTTGAAAGTGGAAAACGGCATTAGCGTTGATGAATGCTGCCGAACTGAAGACCCAGACATCTATTCCATTGGCGATTGCACCAATCACCCCAACCCTATTCTTGGGCACCGTCTTCGGCTGGAATCCGTCCACAATGCGCTGGAGCAGGGAAAGACAGCAGCGGCCTCGATCTGCGGCAAAGACAAACCTTATGCCCAGGTGCCCTGGTTCTGGTCTGACCAATATGACCTTAAACTTCAGATCGTCGGGCTCTCTGCCGGGTATGATGAAGTGGTCGTGCGCGGCGACCCTGAAAATGATCGCTCCTTTGCGGTGTTCTATCTGAAAGACGGGGTGATGATTGCGTCCGACGCGGTCAACCGCGCACCAGAACACATGATGTCGCGCAGGCTGATTGCTGCGAAGGCGAAAATCCCTGCGGCAAAGCTCGCAGATGAAAGCATCAACATGAAAGACATGACGGAGTGAATTTTCACTAAGTCAAAATGGAGCTTCACGCGCGCATCTGTAACATTTGCATCGGATCCTAGCTCTGACCTGACTGCTGATAAAATATTTCGAGCCATTCTTTTTGTACTTCAAGAAAAGTTTTACACGCTTCGGTTCCCTCTTCAAAACTATCTGGAAAGAATACTTCCAATTTTCCTCCTACTTGAACAGCGAGTTTGCCTGTCTCTGACAGAACGGCTTCAAGAGAAGTTGCCTCGATGAAAGGACCGATCACCGCATCTCCATTTTTCTCAGGGCGCATCATAAAGGCGGATTTCATTGAAGGATGGCCCGCAAGCTCTGAGAACAGCTTGTATTGAGCACCACGCTTCTGTTCGGTGAAACCATCCCGTTCGTCGAGTGCTTTACGAACATTGATTGGCTGGAATTCCCTTTTTTCGTTCGCTGAATGAGCAAAACGCCAGCGGTTGATCGCCTTGTGATCATGCGAAAATAGATCAACCAAGAAGACCGTTTCCAGAACATCCCGTAAAATCAATGCACCATTTTGCGAGTAGCCGGATAGCGCGAGTTTTATACATGCTCCAAACGCATTAAACATACGCATAGAGAGTATCTGAATAACCTTCAGGTCTTCATCGTTAGTCTCAAATTTCCGCAACACTTCCGCCATATTCATGGTGCGCTCAGCTACGCGCAAATGTGCAACTAGCTTGGGGCTATTCTCAAGCATCTCCAGCGCTTTTTCTCGAAGCTCTTCTTCCTGGAGATTAAGGCTACGCAGGTTTTCTGGAATAGCTCGATTAGTCATAGAAACCACCTCAGTTGGAAGCCACCAAAGTTACAAAAAAGGCGGCTCCAGTTTTTGGAAGCCGCCCTTTTCTTTGTCTCATAGGACCCTTTTTGTCGCGTTTCCGGACGGAAAACCGGAAGCCCACTTGTCCTGGAAACGCTCTAGTCCGCGGCGGATGCCAGTCTTGGGCCTGCTTTGAAGTCATGATTCATAAGGGGCAGAGAGCGCACCCGTTGACCCGTTAGCGTGAAGAGCGCGTTTGCGACAGCTGGGGCAATGCCCGGCGTCCCAGGTTCGCCCAAGCCACCAAATGGGGCATCTGAGTGCAAGAAGTGCACATTGATCTCAGGCGTTTCTGCCAAACGTACCGCTTCATAGTCCGTGAAGTTCGTCTGCACAACCGCCCCATCTTCAATGGTGATCTCACCATAAAGTGCCGCTGTCAGACCATAAATGATGCCACTTTCGATCTGCGCTTTCGCCCCATCGGGGGTTACGACCGGACCACAGTCAACTGTGCAGGTCACTTTGTGAACTTTCGGAGCCCCCGTGTCATCAATCGAGACTTCCACAATTTGCGCCACGATCGTGTCGAAGCTCTGCTGCAAGGCGACACCACGGGCATGCCCTGCTGGCAGAGGCGAGCCCCAGCCAGCATCTTCACCTGCTTTGGCAAGCACGGCTTTATGACGGGGCTTATCCTCAATCAGCGACATGCGGAACTCAAACGGGTCTTTGCCTGCCGCATGTGCCAGCTCATCCACAAAACTCTCATTGAAGAATGAGTGCTGCGTATGGGCTACCGAGCGCCAGGCGCCATAAGGCACATGGACCGGGCTTTCCACATAGCGGATCGACTGGTTCGCGACGGCATAGGGAATGTGGCTTGCTTCTGCTGGCTCATCCTTGCGGATGTAGCGATTGACCCAAGCCGTTGGCTGACCTGTCTCATCAATCGTTGCGGTCATATGCGCTGCGACAGCTGGACGATAATAGTCGTGCTGCACATCTTCCTCACGGGACCATACAAGTTTCACGGGGCCTTCAACCTGCATCGCGATTTTTGTCGCCTGATGCAAGTGGTTTGAGGCCGACGGTCCGCGACGACCAAAGCCACCACCCAACATCAACGTATTGACGGTGACGTTTTCAGGCGCGAGGCCTGCAACTTCCGCAATAACGTTCCGGGTGCTCAACCCATCTTGTGTGCCGACCCAAACATCTGCTTTGTCGCCCATGATTTCGACTGTGCAGTTCATTGGCTCCATGCAGGTGTGCGCTAGGAAGGGCACTTCATAGCGCGCTTCAACCACCTTGCCCCCATCAGCCATCGCCGCAACAGCATCGCCAATTTCAACGTCTTCTTCTGCTTCGCCGTTTTCGAGATTGTCGTGGAAGGTTGCGAAAATCGTCTCCGATGAAACAGATCCGTTGCCACCATCTTGAAACTCAATCTCGACAAGCTCCAGTGCCTGCTTTGCCCGCCAGTAATTGTCGGCAACAACAGCAACAGCATCATCGGTCGAGACAACAGCGGTGACGCCACGCTGGGCGAGAGCCGCAGACCCATCAAAGCTTTTGACCGAGCCGCCGAAGACAGGTGCCTGACGGATCGCGGCAATCTTCAAGTCTGGACGCTGGACATCAACGCCATACTGGGCCGTACCATCTACCTTTGAGGGAATATCATAACGCTGTCGGGACGTGCCGATGATCGTGAAATCTTTACGGTCTTTGAGAACTGGATTTCCGGGTGGTGAGTATTCCGCCGCTGCGGCTGCCAACTCGCCGAACGTTGCGCTCTTGCCAGATCCTTCGTGATGCACATGGCTCATACGCGCCGTGAGTTCGCTTTCGGGCACATTCCATTTATCAGCTGCCGCACGGATCAGCATTTCCTTCGCCGCGGCACCCGCGACACGCATGCCATATTGGCCGGTGAAGCGCACAGATGTGGAGCCGCCTGTGATCTGGCCGACCATGACTTCTGCAAGTTTGAAGAAGCTTGCATCGACGATGCCAGTCAAAGCAGACGGGATCGGCGTCTGACCCAGAATATAGCCTTTGCCGAGAGGGCCGTTTGCCCAGACATCGTCAGCTGGCGCCTGAACCATCTGAACGAGATCCCAATCGGCTTCCATTTCTTCCGCCGCCATCATAGGCATGGAGGTGTGGACGCCCTGACCCATTTCTGAGTGGGGTACATAGACCGTGACTTTGTTGTCCGGATCGATCTTCAACCATGTTGTGGTGAAGTGTTCGCCCTCGCCTGCCGCAAGCGCTTGCGCGCGCTCCGGTCGGGTTGAGCCCATGGTTGCATAGCCAAGCAGCATGCCGCCGCCAACCACGGTGCCGCCAATGAGAAGTTGTCGTCTTGTCGGTTTCATGTGTCTCTCCCCTTACACGGTTGCCAGCGAGCGGATCGCGGCCCGGATGCGGGGATACGTGCCGCACCTGCAAATATTTGTGATGGCTGCATCGATCTGATCATCCGACGGGTTCGGGTTTTCAGAGAGCAGCGAGGAGACCGCCATCAACATGCCGGACTGGCAATAGCCACATTGTGGAACCTGATGGTCAATCCAGGCTTGTTGCAGCTTGGAGAGGTCTGGACCTCCCCCATTCAGCCCTTCAATGGTGGTGATTTCTGCGCCTGCGACTGCTTCAACGGGGAGCGTACAGGTGCGCATCGCTTCGCCGTTCACGTGTACAGCACACGCACCACACGCTGCGACACCGCAGCCAAACTTTGTGCCGGTCATCCCCAACTCGTCCCGAAGGACCCACAAAAGCGGCATGTCGGGCTCGACGTCGAGCTCCTGTCGTTTGCCATTAATGGTGAGCGAAATGGTCATGCGTCTCTCCCTCTGCGCGAACAGCCAACGCGATCTTAGAGATCGGCCCCCGGACATTTTTTGGGTCTGGGCGGCGGGTCGCAGTCCCGCAATAAATTCATCGTAAAATGCTAAAGGAGAATATGGGCGAACGCCCATGATTAACAAGCCCATTTGCGAAGAATTGATCGTTAAAATGAGCGATCATTCAGTGATCAAGGGCCATTTCCGGCTGTTTTTCGCCATTTTCTCCGGGCAGAACATCCAATATTGGCAGGTGGCAGGTCACCTGAGTGCCAACAGCCGGCTCAGATTCCAACGTTACCCATCCGCCATGCAGCTCTACAAAGCTTTTGACCAGTGAGAGACCGAGACCGGCCCCTCGGCGCCGGTCTGCGCCAGCGCGGGCCTCAAACCGGTCAAACACCGTCGCCTGATGCTCGGGTTTGATGCCGTCACCTGTGTCAGAAACAAAGAGTTTCAGCTCATTGGCACCACGCTCAGCGCCGATGGTGATCGCATCCCCTGGTTGGGTAAAGGACACAGCATTTGAGATCAGATTGATCATGATCTGGCGGATACGTTTGTCATCGGCGCGGACCTCCCCAATATCTGGCGGGCAATCGATCATCAGCGAGACACGAGCTTTCTGTACGCGCTGCTGCGCAAAGGCTTCCGCACTTGTCATCACTTCACGGATTGATACCTCTGAGAGGTCGAGGGTCATCGCGCCTGCTTCAATCGTCGAGAGATCGAGTATGTCGTTCACCGTTGTCAGCAACTCGTGCGACGAGGCCAGAATGCCGCTTGTGTACTCATGCTGTTTGGGCAGGAGTTCGCCAAACATCTCCGCTTCCAGAATTTCACCAAATCCGATGATGTTCGTGAGTGGTGTCCGAAGCTGGTAGGAAACGTGGCTGATAAATTCAGACTTCAACCTGTCGGCAGTTTCCAACGCCTCGTTGCGCTCGCGAAGAGCGCGCTCAATGCGCGATGCGTCCGTAACATCGACGAATGTTACAAGCGTGGCGCCGTCGGGCAAGGGAACGGTGGCGCAGTCGATAATGGTGCCATCAGCACGCTCCATACGATGCGCAAGCTGCCTGCGTCCCTCAACAGAGGTGAGGCTCGATTTAAGGTCATCCCAGATTGTACCGTCATCATAAAGGTCCCGGCATGCCTCGACGATATCGGCAATGTGAGGCTCTTTATCCAGTTGATCTTCCGTGAGACGCCAAATCTCTGCATAGACCGGATTGTGCAGCTTCAGCCGCCCATCGGAGCCAAACACCGCCACACCTTCAAAGAGGTTGTCCAGGGTTTCCCCTTGCACGCGCAGAGCGGTGTTGTAGTCGCTTTCGAGGTTCAGCCTGTCGGTAACATTGTCATAAATGTAGATCACGCCGCCAAGCGGATGGGCTTGCGCAACCAGGCGTACAGTCTGTCCATCGGGCAGATACCAGAATTCCTCTATGGGCGAGGTCGCCTGATAGGTTTCCATCATCTGCGCCTTCCAAGCCTGGAAGTTCGCTTGCTCCGGCAGACGCCTTGACCCGCGCAGTGCATCCAGCACCTCGCTGTCCATGGGCTCTGTTTCAAGCCACTCGGCTTCCAAGCCCCAGAATTTGAGATAGGCCTTGTTGAAGAATTTGAGGCGCTTGTCTGAGCCAAAGATGGCAACCGGTGTTGCCAGGCGATCGAGTGTCCCGCCATGGGCCTCAATGTGGCGCTTCAGCTCCCCTTCTGCATTATCAAGCTCGGTCACATCCACTGCGACGCCAGCTGACCCGGATGAGAGACACATGTCCGTCACATGAAGTGCGCGCCGCTCCCCACTGACGATGGCATGCAGCCGCTGCTGGCTGCTTTCGCCCGCAGCAATGGCGTGGCGTGCTTTTTCAAGCGCTTCATCGCTCAGAAGTTCAGCCCCCTTCTCCACAACATCTTCAACACTGCCAAGATCTACCGCACGCACATATGCCTGGTTGGCCCATTGCAGTTTACCTTCTTTGTCCCGACGCCAGGCAGGCATTGTCAGAAGGTTGAGATGTTCAACAAACATGTCGCGCGCGGTCTCTGCGGTTGTCGCGCGTTCGACAAAACGGCTGATCTCAGCGCGCTCGCCTGATACATCGCGGATCCAAACAACGGCTTGTGCGCCTGCGGGCCGCCCTTCCGCTTCAAAAGACCGCCCATCGGTTGAATGCACTGTCAGCGAAAAGCGCGCGCCGCGTGAGCGCAGCCGGTCAACGGCATTTTTCAGACCTGTCGCGGTTTCTGGCGTCAAGCGCCGCAAAACCTGATCATAGTCAACATTGCCGGTTGCGGGATCGGCCAATGCCACGGTGCTTCCCGCTATCTGCGGCCTGGACTGCAAGGTGCCAGGCTTTGCTGTCATCGTGTCTGGCGACCAAATCAGAACCGCGCCAGGTTCCGACGCCAGGATCGCCTCAACCGTGTCAACGCGGGCTCCCATCGCAACGATCTCTTGCTCATGGGACAGAAGCTGGCGACGCGTCCTGGAACTGGCTTGCGCTGCCCAATAGGCACAGCCGATGGCCAATGCCACAGCACCGATCGCGATCAGGAAATTCAGGATGAAGGGCGGTTGGCTTGCAAGGTCTGGAGCAACACCCAGCATCTCCAGGAACGGTGTCAGCGCGAGAAGCGGATCAGGTGCGGCCACTGCCCCGTCCTCGGGCGCGGCAAGGACAGCGCTCATCGACGCTGAAAACAACGCCGCGCTTCCCAAAACTGCTTGAAAGTGGAACTTCGTTCCGCCACTGCCCGACGCCATGACTTGCATCTCGCATCGCGGCCCTCAACCAGGCCCGATGCCCCCATTTGTTACCAACACCCCGACAACGGTGAAAATCACCGCGATTTGAGGATGTTACATTCGTTTCTTCGTGTCTGCCCAGAAGTTCTTTTAGGGGGCCCACACGATACTTGGCGTCATTGGGGTGTATCTGAGTCCGATGCGCAACAGTTCATTGCGGAACCGATACAAAAAGACACGAAAAAGCCCGGCGCAAAGGCCGGGCTTTCCAAATTCGTGCTGCATCAAGTGAATCACTTGATGCCCTGAAATCGCACCTGCCTAGTAGCGATAGTGATCGGGCTTGTACGGGCCTGACTGCGGCACGTTGATATAGTCAGCCTGTTCTTTAGAGAGGGTCGTCAGCTTCACACCCAGTTTTGCAAGGTGCAGGGTCGCGACTTTCTCATCGAGATGCTTGGGCAACACATAAACTTCGTTCTTGTAGTTTTTGTGGTTTTCCCAAAGCTCGATCTGCGCCAACACCTGGTTGGTGAAAGAAGCACTCATCACGAAGCTTGGGTGACCGGTTGCACAGCCGAGGTTCAGAAGGCGACCTTCAGCGAGCAGGATGATGCGGCGGCCGTTCGGGAACTCGATCTCATCAACCTGTGGCTTCACGTTATACCAAGTGAAGTTTTTCAGGGCAGCGACCTGAATTTCACTGTCGAAGTGACCGATATTGCCGACGATGGCCCGGTCTTTCATCTCCCGCATATGGTCAACGGTGATGATGTCCTTGTTACCGGTGCATGTGATGAAGATGTCGCCCTGTGACGCCATTTCTTCCATGGTGGAGACTTCATAGCCTTCCATGGCTGCCTGAAGCGCACAAATTGGGTCAATCTCAGTCACAACCACACGAGCACCCTGGCTGCGCATGCTTTCAGCAGAGCCTTTGCCCACATCGCCAAAGCCGCAGATCACTGCAACCTTACCGGCAATCATGACGTCGGTGGCGCGCTTCACGCCATCCACGAGGCTTTCGCGACAGCCATAAAGATTGTCGAACTTGGACTTGGTGACACTGTCGTTCACGTTGATCGCTGGAACACGGAGTGTTTCGGCTTTCGCCATTTCATAGAGACGCAGAACACCGGTTGTTGTTTCTTCGGAGATGCCAACAACGTCGTCGAGCATGCTGTTGTATTTCTCGTGCATGATCTGGGTGAGGTCACCGCCATCATCAAGAATGATGTTTGGTGTCCATCCGTCTGGGCCCTTGATGGTCTGCTCAATGCACCACCAGAATTCTTCTTCTGTCTCACCCTTCCAGGCGAATGTCGGAATGCCTGCAGCTGCCATTGCAGAGGCTGCGTGGTCCTGGGTTGAGAAGATGTTGCACGAAGACCAGCGCACTGTCGCGCCCAAGGCCGTCAGAGTTTCCATCAGAACCGCTGTCTGAATGGTCATGTGAAGACAGCCCGCAACCCGCGCGCCTTTCAGCGGCTGGCTTTTGCCAAATTCATCACGCAGCGCCATGAGGCCCGGCATTTCGGTTTCGGCGATGGCAATTTCCCTACGGCCATAATCGGCGAGGGAAATGTCCGCGACTTTGTAGTCGGTGCTCATAGCAAATGGCTCCTGGAAGAATTCAAATAAATGCGCGTACGGGACACCCCGCACAGGCTAAAGACGGGTTTCTATAACAAGGCTCAGCAGAGACATCAAGGCTCATATAAAGATTTCTTTATATCTTGATGAAGGCTTTGTTTACGATCCGGAAATGGTGCAAATTTGGGGTGAAATTCGCAGCTGAACTACTCACCTTCGCCGAATTTGTCGGCGATCAGAGCCTCCAGAGCTGCCATCGCCGCCTCGGCATCCACTCCCTCTGCCTCGACATCGATGGTGCATCCGGCTGCTGCGGCCAGCATCATCAGCCCCATGATCGAGGTTCCCCCCACAGTCTGTCCCTCCCGGGTCACCCGAATGTCGGCATCGAAGCCCTCGACGCATTGGACAAATTTCGCCGATGCCCGGGCATGCAGGCCCCTTGCATTGGAAATTGTAAGTGTTTTTTTGATCATTTCAGGAGAGGAGCTGGTTTGGGTCAAAGGTAGGGCTCACGGGGTGTGGCTCAGGATTTCAGGCTCATGAGCCCTCACCAGCAAGCACTTTGCTGGCAACGGAGATGTATTTTCGGCCACTCTCCTGAGCCTGCTCGACCGCATCTGCGAGACTGACACTATCTCTGACGCTTGCCAGTTTGATCAGCATGGGCAGGTTGATACCGGCGATCACCTCAACCTTAGCCTTGTCCATAATCGAAATAGCCAGATTTGAAGGCGTGCCTCCAAACATGTCGGTTAGCAAGATCACGCCGTCGCCCTGGTCGACGGCATCAACCGCCTCCAAAATATCATTGCGGCGGCGTTCCATGTCATCGTCAGGTCCGATGGAAATCGAGATTACCTGAGCTTGTGGCCCCACGACATGCTCCATCGCCTCGACAAATTGCTTGGCGAGCTGGCCGTGGGTTACTAGGACCAATCCAATCATCTTTACGCGTACTGCTCCTCTCGGTGGGCCTTTTGTGGTCAGCCACCCGAATTGCGTGAGATCAGGGTCTATCGTGACAGCATTTTTGGGAGAAAAACAAGGCGAAACCGTCTGAAGTCGGACCGTAGATCCCGACTGTACAAGCTGCCAAAGCTAGCCGAGACGTCCATCGTCTCCCGGAAAGCCGGATCGCGGCAGATGCTTTGCCGCCACCAGGATCTTTACAGGCGTTGAAAGATCGAACGCATGAAGTCTTACAAGCGGAACCTCCACGCCCAGAAGCGCCACATATGCTGGGTCTGGCAGACGTGGCACTTCGCCGCGCCCCACGAGATCCACGGCCAAGGCGACCCGGGCACTGTGGGTGTGCGGCACCGTGACGAGACCGAGGCCTCGCAGTTCCAACTGCCCGGCCCACCCCTCTGGCGCGCTGGCATGCAGCGCCTCTTCACCCGACTGCAATGCCACCTGGTCATCTGCAACCAAAAGCGCGTTGTGGTCGGTAATCAGACGATAGGCGAGATCCGATTTCCCCGAACCCGACGGTCCCCTCATCAGGACCGCCGCGCCATCAATCACAATGCAGGTGCCGTGGATGCGTTGAGCGCTCATTCCGCTTCACTCCTCTTTGGGGGCGTCTTTCGACGGCCCCCGAGGCGCGGGTATCCGTGCTGCGGGCAATTCGACAACAAAGCGCGCGCCGCCCTCTGGTCGGTTCTCGGCATATACAGTTCCGCGGTGGGCCGCCACGATCTGCCTGGAGATAGAAAGGCCAAGCCCGGAATGCCGGCCAAACTCTCCCTCTCTATCGGTGTGGAAGCGCTCGAAGATTTTTTCCAGGCTGTCTTCAGGAATGCCCGGCCCTTCATCTTCCACGGTCAGCAAAACATCATCCCCAATGCGTGTGACTTGCAGGGACACAACGCCGTCTGCGGGACTAAATGACAAGGCATTGTCAACGAGATTGCGCAGCACCTGCCCGATCCGCCGATCCATGCCCCGCACTTCAAAAGCACCGCGGTCGGCGACGTCCGCCACGTGGAGCCGGACCGACCTGCCCTTGACGGTCCCGGTCGTGTTGAAGAGATCGACAATTGTCTCTGCGAGACTAGCCAGATTGAACGGGAGCAGTTCTTCCCGGGATAGTTCTGCATCCAGCCGTGAGGCTTCGGAGATGTCGCTGATCAACCGATCTATACGCCGAATATCGTGCTGGATGACGCCCATGAGCTTTTCGCGCGCCGCATCGTCTTTGACGATGCTGAGTGTCTCTACCGCTGAGCGCACAGAGGTCAACGGGTTCTTCAACTCGTGGGCAACATCGGCAGCAAAAGCCTCGATGGCATCAATCCGCCCATAGAGCGCTTCGGTCATGCCGCGCAGCGCCCCTGAGAGATCTCCGATCTCATCCCGGCGGTCCGTGAAGTCTGGTATTTCCACACGTTCCGTGACGCCCTGCGCCACGCGCTCGGCGGTCTCTGCCAAGCGCCGCACAGGCTCGGCAATCGTTCCTGCCAACACAACCGACAGGAGGATTGCAACGCCAAGGGCGATCAAAAACACTTCCCCAATCGCAAGCCTCTCCGCCTGCACAATGGCGTCAATGTCTCCTCCCTTCGTGGAGAGAAGCAGCACGCCCAAGACCGCGCGAAACCGCTGTACGGGCACGGCAACAGAGACAATCAGTTCACTGCGGTCATTCATTCGTTCCATGGTGGCGCTGAAGCCACCAAGCGCCAGGTTTACTTCGTCATAGATGCGGCCATTCTGACTGCCCGCCTCCCGGTAGCGCTCATAATCGGGACCCGGTGCCAATGACTGCAACCAGGCCATTGTCTGCGCCGTCCAGCTTTGCTCTTCCGCGCCTCCGACGGGGGGCAGTTCAAATGCCACAATTTGACCGGACGCTGAGAGTTGATTGCTGTCCAGAATGAGCCAGCCATCCTTGTCATAAAGTCGGGCACGGGTTTGCGTTGGCAGGATGAGGCGTCGCAGCACCGGCGCTGCTGCCGTCGCGCTGATGGGCACATCGCGATCTTGAAACACCAAATCAGGATCGACCCATCTGTCTTCTTTTTCCAGTGCAGCGAGGGGGTCAATGATTTCGGCTTCAAGGGTTGCCGCAGCTGTTTCTGCCACCGCCCCTGCGATGATTTCTGCCTGCACAAGCAGTGCCTGTTTGCGGGCATCAATCAAGCCCTGTCGAAACTGGTTGAGATAAAGAACACCGGCGACGAGCACCAACAGGGCCACCACCTGGAACACCACAATGCGACGGGTCAGGCTTGAGAAGCGATTGCCTGCAATGATGCCTCGAAATGCCCAGAGCAATGCGTCTGCGAACATGCGTGTTGCATGACGCGCCCGCGCGACAAAACGGCCCGTTTTCGAGGCGGGTTCATCGATAGCGTCAAGAGGGGCTTTGCCGGGCTGTTCTTCTCCGCGCATCATGCCATCTAATTTCCCAAACCTGTCGGGCAACGTCCACGAACCGCCCGGCGCGGATCAAGCTCGCACCGTTACTCTTTGTATCGATACCCAACCCCATACAGGGTTTCGATTGCATCGAAATCATCGTCCGTCTGCTTGAATTTTTTACGCAGACGCTTGATGTGACTGTCGATGGTGCGGTCATCCACATATACTTGATCATCGTAAGCCGCGTCCATCAACTGGTCGCGGCTTTTGACATAGCCTGGTCGCTGGGCCAACGCCTGAAGGATGAGAAATTCTGTCACGGTCAACGTCACAGGCTCTCCATTCCACTGGCAGACATGACGGTCCGGATCCAGCACCAGATTGCCGCGCTCCAACAGATCGCCTTTGGCTCCAGGCACTGGTTCTTCTGCCCGGGCCTTGGTTCGGCGCATCACAGCCTTGACCCGTTCAACGAGCAGGCGCTGCGAAAATGGCTTTTTGATATAGTCATCCGCGCCCATTTTGAGACCGAACATTTCGTCGATCTCTTCATCTTTCGAGGTGAGAAAGATGACCGGTAATTCCGAGTTCTGGCGCAACCTGCGCAGCAGTTCGAGGCCATCCATGCGCGGCATCTTGATGTCGAATACAGCAACGTCGGGTGGATTGGCGCCTAGACCGGCAAGCGCTGCTGCGCCATCGGTATAGGTCTGGACATGAAATCCCTCCGCCTCAAATGCCATTGTTACGGAGGTTAAAATATTCTGGTCATCATCAACCAGCGCAATCGTCGGCATATGCCCCTCAATCCTTTTATTCTTGTCGGCAAACTCGTTGCCCCAACTAGCTTCTTATTGGGTCCGAATTATGACGCCCTGTCAAAGGCTTGGCTATAGCTGGCGGGCGAGCACAGGGCATTGGGTCCGCTGCCGGGTTTATTGACAGGGTCACCGGACAATGCTCAATCTGTGCGTAATCTACACTTCAGGCAGGGTAAACGCTGCTGCAGATAATGCGCGCGGATTGATGGCGCGCCGGGGGGAATTGCATGAAACGTATTGGGCTCATTGTGGTGGGACTTATCGTCCTGGTGGTAGCGGTCGCGCTGGTCCGGACGCTGACGCTGTCGGCACCTGAGACCCGTTCAACAGCAGAGGTTGCTCCCGTCATCATTGACGCTGAAGCTGCTGCAAACCGGTTGGGCGAGGCCATTCGCTTTGAAACCCTCTCGACGCAATTTGCCCGAGACGAAAAGCGTGCGCCCTTTGTCGATTTCAGGAATTGGGCCGAGACGACCTACCCTGCCTTCCACGCCGTTGCGTCCCGGGAGATCATCAGCAAATATTCTCTCTTCTATACCTGGCCGGGAAGCGACCCCTCGCTGGAACCCATTCTGCTGATGTCTCATATGGATGTCGTGCCCATCGCACCGGGCACCATGAAAGATTGGGAGGAAGACCCGTTCTCAGGCAAAGTCGCTGACGGCTTCATCTGGGGTCGGGGGGCCATTGATACAAAAGGCTCGCTGATCGCCATCTTTGAGGGCGCAGAACATCTGGTGGCACAGGGCTATCAACCCCGTCGCACGATCCATTTCTTCTTTGGACATGATGAAGAGGTGGGCGGTCCACAGGGCGCGCAGAAAATGGCGCCTCTATTGCAGGAACGCGGCATTCGTCTTCATTGGGTCGCTGATGAAGGCGGCGTCATCGCGGACGGACTTGTCCCCGGTGTTGCCGGTCCTGTCGCTCTCGTTGGTGTCGCAGAGAAAGGCTATGTCACTCTTGACCTCACTGCGTCGGCGCCAGGGGGGCACTCCTCCATGCCACCAGGGGCTACTGCGATCGGTCGTCTTTCAACGGCTATTGACCGTCTGGAGAACACGCCCTTTGCCGGTGGGATTGAAGGCCCCGTCGCTGACATGCTGGACGCCATCGCGCCATCCGTTCCTTTTGGGACGCGCTTTGCGCTCGCCAACCGGTGGCTTACGGGCCCTGCGGTGGAGTCTTCTCTTCGTGGCAACCCCACCATGGCCGCAGCAATGGCGACGACGATCGCCCCCACCATGATCAATGCCGGGGTTAAAGAAAACGTGCTGCCGCATTCTGCCAGCGCCAAAGTCAATTTCCGCATTCACCCCCGCGATACGGTTGAGAGTATTGTGGCCCACGTCACTGCTGCGATTGACGATGAAAATGTGAAAGTATCCGTGTTCAATCCAGGCCGGGAGGCCAGCGCTGTCTCCAGTACAGAGTCAGAAGGGTTCCAGATACTTTCGCAGACAATTCAGGATACGTTTGACGGCGCTATTGTGGCCCCGAACCTGGTTGTCGGTGGCACCGATGCACGGCAGTTCGAGCTCGTCTCTGACAATGTCTATCGGTTCATTCCCATCATTCTGGGCCCCAACGATACGAGCCGCTTCCACGGGACCAATGAGCGCATCACCGTGGCGAATATGGGTCAGGCGGTACAGTTCTATGTGCGGCTGATTGAACGCGGCAGTAAATAAAAATAGGGCGCCTTGGACGAGGCAGGCTGTACCACAACGTGAAACGCTCGGCTGTTGAAAGCCGGGCGTTTGTCTTTCGACCTCATAGCAAATGCGTTCGAAGACCAATCTCGCTTATGTTCGCTTGATGGGTCGGTGCGAGACAATTGAGAAACGAATGACTTGTGATCCCACCGACAAGAAAACCGCAGCGCCGATCCCGACCTGAAGGCCGACTGCGCCTAAATCATAGTAAAATGCTGATATCCACGCGACAGGCACACCGACACACCAAAACGCGATGATGTGCATAAACATGGGCACCCAGACATCCCCCATGCCGCGCAGGGATCCCAAGGCGACATTCATCATGCCGTCAGCAATGATGAAGACGCCCGCCGCAAAGAGGGTCCATCGGGCGATCTCCAGCACTTCAGGCTCGTTCACATAAAGGGCTGCGATGCCGTGGGGGACCACCAACATGGCAAGACCCGGTAGTGCCAGCAGGAGTGCGATCAGGCTCAGGCCGACCCATCCCGCCATGCGCACACCGCGAGGATCCTTCCGTCCGACGGCATTCCCGACACGTACCGCCGTCGCCGCCGACATGCCAATGGATGCCATCACCATCAGAGCAACGGCATTGTTGGTAATCTGGTGCGCGGCCAGAGCTGTTGGACCCATCGTCCCTGCCATAAAGACGAGCGACGAAAAAGCTGCGGATTCAAGTCCTAAAGCCATGCCGCTTGCAGCACCTAGATTGCGCATTTTGGCACCCAGCGCCCCACTCAGGCGGAGGGCATCATGGGCTATCTTTTTCCAGGGTGCCCAGATAGCAAACTGATCCTCCCCCAACTGCCAGGGTAAGGTCACGATGTAGCCAAGCATTGCAAAGGCAGCGATCCAGCGCACCGCAGACGTTGCAATCACAGCCCCATCCGCCCCCATCGCAAGACCCGTCCCGCCCCAGCCGAATATCAGCATGCCGTTCAGGCCGAAGTTCAAGACATTGACGATAAGCATCACTATCATGCCGACGCGGGGCCGTTGAATACTTTCGAGGAAATAGCTGCACGCCACATAGAGCAACATGGCCGGCATGCCCCAACCAAAATGGATGGATGTGCTGCCGCCGCCTGCTGCGAGGGAGGGTGACTGCCCAAACAAAGTCAGCAGCGGTTCTCCGGCAAGGCAGATGAGGCCGAGAATAATACCCAAGACCGATGCATGGTAGACGCCAGAGCGCCAGACTTCTCCGCACCGCTTAAAGTCATCGGCACCATAGGCCTGGGATGACAGGATCATCGTGCCTTGAAGAAGACCAATGCAGACCAGCATGACGACGCCCTGGATCGCCATGCCCAGCCCCAGGAAAGCGAGCTCCTCCCCGCCCACCTGGCCGACCATCACAGTGTCGACAGTGAAGAGAACCAGAATGCCTGCGCGCGCGACAATGACCGGCCCCGCAAGCTTCAGGGTGCGTCGCACATGCTCCATCAAAGAGATGTCGTCTGCGTGGGGCGGCGTTGGGGCAACATCGGTCATGAGCGGGCGCTTCAATACAAAAAGCCATGGGCAAGATCCCATGGCTTAATTTAGGGGCTATCGACTTTATCTTTTCTGATCGCGCCTACTATAAAGAGACCCATGACGAACTCAGAGAAAAAAGAAGCGGTTCTGGCAGCCCAAGCGCTCGTGGCACCTGCAATGACGGGCGCGCTCGGCACAATCAATAATGACGGATGCCCCCTCGTCACGCTGGTGGCCCTTGCTTCGATGACAGATGGCGCCCCCTTGCTGCTTCTATCCAGCATTGCTGCACATACCCAAAACATCGCGCGTGAGTCCCGTGTCTCTTTGTTGGTGGAGGGTGACCCCGCCGACGCTGACCCCATGACCACGCCACGGCTCTCAGTAATCGGTTTGGTCAAGCGTCTATCCTCTCAGGACGCCGGGCAAGCAAAACTGCTCTTCATTCAGAAACATCCTGGATCAGAGCCGTATGACCGGGAGCTTGATTTCGCCTAACCGGCTCGAGATTGCAGGAGCCCGTTTCAATCAGGGTTCCGGAAACTTACGGGGAAGGAACTCTTGGGATGCAATTGAAACCCCAGCGGCTCAAGTAGAAACTACCTATTGCAGAGCGTTTACAACCTGGTCTTCCAACCAGTCGATTGCAGAACTTCGTTCGTTTTTCCGGCGGGCCATCGAAATCGTAATCGGTCGTGCAGGAACTGGAAACTCCAGCACTTTCAATCTAAGGGTGGGCGCTAGGTATTCCGCAAAACGCCGTGGACAGACCGCCACAGCATCCGTCGCCGCGACGATTGTCAACGCCGTCATCCAGTGAGGAACGACCGCTCTTATGTTGTCGTGCTCGATATCCAGACCCAGCTCCCAACTTGAGAATTCACTGACCGCGTGCGCCAGCACAAGAGGGGTGTTCTTGAGATCCCCGACACTGATCATGTCCTTTAGTGACGGATGATTTTGTTGAACCACGGCACAATACTGATCTTCAAAAAGGGGTCTCACGGCAAGCTCCTCAAACACCAGCTCGTCCAGACGACCAAGGGCCAGATCAATTTCACCGCGGCGCAGAGCGCCCACAACCTGATCTTGACCCATATGCTCCACGCCGAAAGACAAACCCGGGCTTTGAGCACCCAATACGGCACTCAGCGGCGGCCCAATCAAGGTGGTTAGAAACTCCGGGGCTGCGATAGAGAAGCGCTTGTCACTCAGTGTTGGGTCGAACGACGACATTCCACCGGTGAGCTGCATCGCGAGATCTATCAAGTCATCTACCTGCGGTCCAAGATCGAGCGCCTTCTGGGTCGGTTCAAGCCCATGGCGACTTCGGATAAACAGATCGTCGTCAAAAAGGTTACGCAACCGCGCCAGTGCGTGGCTGACTGTTGATTGACTCAGGTTCAACCTTTTGGCGGCTGCCGTGCCGCTGCGATGCCTCAACACCTCACGGAAAACGAGCAGAATTGACCCGTCAAGCTTCCTGATTTTCGATTTATCGATTTCTAACATCTATAAATTTCATTATCATGAAATCTGGAGAATAGGTAGCGTTCTTTGAAAAACCGTTTTGAGTTTCAAAGGACATCGCATGGTAGCTCATGAACGAAAGTACTTTCTGGATTGGTTGAGGGTCATCGCGTTCGGCCTGCTGATCTTGTTTCACGTCGGCTTGTTGTATGCGAGCTGGCCCTACAACCTCAAAAGCCCGCGGATATTTCCTGAGGTAGAGTGGGTGATGATCGCTCTTAATCCCTGGCGACTAGCCTTGCTCTTCTTTATTTCCGGCGTCGCATCCCGGTTCCTCATGACGAAACTCACACCCGGTGCTTTCACGCTTGACCGCCTGAAACGGCTTTTGCCCGTCATCCTTTTCGGCATGTTTGTGGTGAACCCGCCGCAAACGTATGTCGAGCTCTACAGCAAAGGCATTATAGAATTTGGCTTCGTTCAGTTCTGGCTGGAGCACTACATCGTCGCGGACCAATCTCTCGGTCTGATTTTGCCACGATGGGACCATCTTTGGTTCCTGCTTTACCTCCTGCTCTACACCCTTCTTCTGGGCGGTCTCTACATAATGGGCAAATCTGTTTTTAAGACCCTGAACGCACAGGCATTGCCCCTTTGGTGTCTGACAGTTACCCCCGCGTTTTGGCTGGGGGGGACCAACATCATGGTGGAACTTCTAAACCCACAGACGCATGCATTTTTCGATGATTGGGCGGCTCATGTCAGATGGGCCGGCCTGTTTGCCGTTGGCGTTATCTGTGCTTTCCGAACGGAGTTCTGGGCGCACGCGAAACGAATACGCGGCAACGCCCTATTTGCTTCAATACCCTTGCTTATCCTCATGTGGGCAAGCAGGTACGCTGCGTTGATCGACCCTTCAGACAGCAGGTGGGCGGATATTTTTTACGAAGCCACAAAGGGGTTTTATGGCTGGGCAGTGATCCTCGCCCTATCTGGCTACGCGGCCCAATATCTCAACCGGCCCTCTAAAATTCTTGCCTACCTGACGGTTGCCGTCCTGCCAATTTATGTCCTCCATCAACCGATCTTACTTATCGCATCATATTATGTGTTCCCGTTGAGCACCTCAGTATGGCTTGAAGCTTTCCTGATCTCTACAATCACGGGCGCAGGTGCTCTGGGGGTATATGAACTGCTGATCCGGCGTTTCAGTACGATGCGGTTTTTCTTTGGTTTGAAACGTCTGCACCCCACATAATTATTCGGAGTCACATATTCGTCCGTTCGCCACTGCGTCAGATAGGAGGAACAGGATATCGACATTCCGACACTTGGAACCCAGCGGCTTTTCCTGACCGCGCTTTCCGCTGAGCATTCTGAGGGCATGTTCGATCTCTGGTCCCACCCGGACGTCTGCCGATATTCCGGCATCGTTACGGACTACGATCGGACGGAGATCCCCATGCCCGCCGCCTCCCCTGCAGAGAGCGATAAGATCATCGATTTCTGGCGGCGTGCCGCAACAGATGGGTGGGGCTTTCGCTGGGCCATCATCGACCGCTCAACCAGCCTCTTCGTTGGGCATATCGGCTTCAACTCGCTGGGGGCGCTAAGTGAGATCGCTTACCATCTGCTCCCCGCCCATTGGGGAAAGGGCATCATGTCGGAAGCCGGCAGAGCCGCGATTGACTGGGCCCTTAAGACCAACCCGGAGACCACCCTGGAGGCCTTCATCGAGCCGGATAATGCGGCCTCTATCGCGCTTATCGAGCGCCTTGGGCTCACGGCTACCGGCGCCTTCTCCGAAGGTGCGCAATGCTACCGCTTTACGACCCCTCCCAAACCCTGATTGCCCTCACCACGCCGCGTTAACCCTATCAGCTGAGCTGTAAATGAGCTTTAGAGAGGGTCTTCTAAATGCCGGGCGAAAGCTCCCGAACCGCCCCCGAATCCTGTTGCAGAAGGGAGATGGGCTCACTATGGTGGCGCCCACTTGAGAAGCCTTCGCATAGGGTTAGCCACGCGCTTCAAGACGTGGCCGTCCGCCCCAGCCAAGCCAAGCTTTCGAGCCCACATTGGGCCCAAACCGCGCGGTTCTGGATTAAAGCCCAGGATTTCTCAATTGCAGGAACAGTTTGCGGAAACCGAGCAGGGTCCCCCTGCCATAGACAATTTCCGTAACCCTCGGTCGGATAACCGGTCGAGGTGGCGAGACGCGAAGGAGAGCGGGCGTGAAACAGACGGGTCGGCACATCAGCAAAAATGGTGTGGAAAATCAGGGTCTCAAAAACCTGGCAGCAGTTAACTGGAATTTGAAGCCAGCCGCTCTTTATGAAATTGCGCTGAAGCGCGGTGAAGGCGAACTTTCCTCAGGCGGCGCTTTTGTCAGCCGCACCGGCGAACATACCGGTCGCTCCGCCAAGGACAAATTCGTCGTTAAAGACGACACCACCAAAGACACCGTCTGGTGGGACAATGCCAAGGCGATGACGCCGGAACAATTCGACCTTCTTCACGCAGACATGCTGGCCCACGCAGAAGGTAAAGAGCTCTTCGTTCAAGACCTTTTCGGCGGCGCCGACCCAACCCACCGCCTGCCAACCCGGGTCTTTACCGAGCTTTGCTGGCACTCTCTTTTCATTCAGAACCTCTTGATCGAGCCCAAGCCGGAAGAGCTGGATGTTTTCGATCCACAGTTCACCATCATCAATCTCCCCAGCTTCCGCGCCGATCCTGCCAAGTATGGCTGCCGGACCGAGACCGTGATTGCGTGTAACTTCATGAAGCGCATTGTTCTCATTGGTGGCACGTCTTATGCCGGTGAAACCAAGAAATCCGTGTTCTCCATGTTGAACTACGAACTGCCCGGCAAAAGCGTTATGCCCATGCACTGTTCGATCAATGTGGGCGAAGACGGCGATTCTGCAATCTTCTTTGGCCTCTCCGGCACAGGCAAGACCACGCTTTCCGCCGACGCGTCCCGCACGCTGATTGGCGATGACGAGCATGGCTGGTCAGAAAACGGCGTCTTCAACTTTGAAGGCGGCTGTTATGCGAAGATGATCAACCTCTCCGCTGAAGCAGAGCCTGAAATCTACGCAACAACACAACGCTTCGGCACGGTGCTCGAAAATGTGGTTCTGGACCCAGAAACACGTGAAATCGATTTTGACGACAAATCACTGACCGAAAACACACGCGGTGCCTATCCTCTGTCATTCATCCCGAATGCCTCAGAAACAGGCCGCGCAGGTCACCCAAATAATATCATCATGCTCACAGCGGACGCGTTTGGCGTTTTGCCTCCCATCTCCAAGCTCACCCCATCGCAGGCCATGTATCACTTCCTGTCGGGCTACACAGCGAAGGTTGCGGGCACAGAGAAGGGTGTTACAGAGCCGGAAGCCACGTTCTCTACCTGTTTTGGCGGACCGTTCATGTCCCGCCACCCGAGCGAATATGGCAACCTGCTGCGTGACCTGATCGCAGAGCACAAGGTAGATTGCTGGCTGGTCAACACCGGGTGGACCGGTGGCGCTTACGGCATTGGCAGCCGGATGCCGATCAAGGAAACCCGCGCGCTTCTTGCGGCCGCTCTTGATGGAAGCCTTGCCAATGTTGAGTTCCGTACAGACTCGAATTTCGGCTTTGAAGTCCCTGTTTCAGTTCCAGGTGTCGATAATTCGATCCTGAACCCAAGAGACACATGGGCCGACAAGGCTGGCTATGATGCCCAGGCGAAGAAACTGGTCTCCATGTTCATTGAGAACTTCAAGATCTATGAAGCCCATGTGGACCCGGACGTGCGCGATGCGGCTCCAGCGTCAGCTCAGGCTGCCGAATAAGACACTTTCAGCCACAGCTGAAAAGACAAAGGCCGGGCTTCATCGCCCGGCCTTTTTTGTGCCTCACGCCCTCGAGGCTGCTTTGATAGAGGGAGCGGTGGCTTGTGAGCAACTGTCGTCCAGGCAAAAAAAGCGGTCCCGGATGAGGGCCGGGACCGCCAATTTTCACTTAACGATTTGAACCCTGATAATCGCATTTTGAGGGATGCTGACTGCCAGGAAGGTCGAAAGTGAAAACAGGAACCCCCAAACTTTTGGGAGGAGGGAGGTTCCTTGTCCCGCCCCGGCCAGAAGACCGGAGCGAGAATTCTTGGTTCTTAGAACGAGTAGCTCAGATTGACAGAGACGAAGTCTTTGTCGCCGTCTTTCGTGTACTTCTCATTCCCGAAGATGTTCGTGTACGAGATGCCACCGCGCCATGCGTTCTGGTAGGTGCCGTTCACCGCCAGGCTGACGGACTTCGTCCCCTCGCGATAGTTGGACAGAGGTGCCGGGGAATTACCCTTCACGTCATGCTGCCAAGCCACCTGAGGTGTCAGTGTGACCGGCGTGCCGAAGGCGTTGTTGTACTGCAGCTGACCTACGAGCACATACCCATAGGAGAATTGCGTCGGACGACAGCCGCTACGCGAACTCAGCCCTAAGAAGCCCTTAAGCGGGAGGTCGGTCCCTGAAGTACAGACGTTTCCAAGTTGAGCAACATTGAAATTCCCTTCGTCAGGGACATCGGGTACCCACATTGCGCCTACTTCTGTGAGAAGGATGCCAAGGTCAGCACCAACAGCTCCAACCAGTGGATTTGAGTTTGTGTAAGTTGCTGTTGTCCCTACATCAAACGTCACAACTTCCTCACGAACGAAGCCATGATAATCACGGGTCTCTCCCACGCCGACGGTGCCACAGGTACCACCTGGAATTGTCTGACCATCATCTACCGCAGCCGTCACTACAGTGGGGCTCAAGATTGCATCAAAAATGCAGCTTGCCCCCAGGGTCGCAATTGTAATCTGGTCCGTGTCCAGCTGTAGCGGCTGGTCATGGCGGAAGGCCACCTCTCCTTGAACGCCCCAGTCGCCCACTGTCGTGTTAAACGACGCGCCGAACAGTTTGATGTCTTCAGGATACTCGAAGAAAAGCCCGATGGATTCTTGCCCACCAATAGGGGTCCCAGCAGCAACAATCTCTGTGCCATCCGTCAGCAGGCTTGCACCACCGTCAACCTGACTAAATACGAGCGCACAGTTCAGGATGGCCATTTCCAGCAAGCTGTTATCGTTGACAGCCCCACCAGCAGCAGCAAGAACGGCCGCCGAGGCAAGAGCTTTAGCGTCACCACCAACAGCAGTCTCCGCACCGGCGAAGATACCATAGGTGTCATCGATAATTGTTTCGTTCATGTATTGGAACTTTGCAGGGTTGAGAAATGATGTCGCGGCGCTCAACGTCCCCGCAGTACCACACCCGAGTGAGTTCGTACGCGCAGCCGTGCCCGCGTTATCCCCAACTGCACTATAGCTCCTAAATACCGCACTCCCAGTGTTGGTGTAACGCTGTGACGCCATAGGAAGGCGCGAGTGATAATTCATGAAGTAGAAACCAAACTCCGTTGAGTTAAGCTCTTCTGCATACCAGCGAAGTGCTAGACCATACTGACCAGAGTCCTTCGCGAGACGGTCCTGGTCTCTTGCGAGATCACCTGTGCCGCCATTCAGGGCAAGTCTGAAGCTCTCGCTCTGCCCGATCGGCAAATTCTGTGTGTAGTCCAGGAATTGGTTTGTACCGCCAGCACCACAGACAAACTGAGTCAATCCAGCATTTGTGTAGGCAGTATCAAACAGACCGGTCAATCCATCTGGGGTGGAACAGTTGCGGTTCAGGAAACCACCACCGTCTGTACCGGACGTCACGAATGACTTCGCACCGAAGCTACCACCTGTCGCTGATCCAACACGCGCAACGTCTGAGCCAGCGAATGGCGTCCCAGGACGGTCTAGGCTCACTTCTTCAAATTCAAGCTGGTAGAAAGCTTCCAACGAAAGGTCATAAGGAAGCCCAATAGATGCATAGGCACCCCAAACCGGCAATAGACCTTCTTTAATCTCAGCACCGGGGCGGCGGAATGCGTTCACGTCAAACGGGTTCCAGGAGCTGATGCCATTCAACATGAATGTTGCTTCACCCCAGTTCACAACCTGCTTACCCAAACGGACGTTGAGGGGCAGGCTACCTACTTCAAAGTCGCCGGATACGTAAAAGTCGAGAAGGTCGACATCGCGGGCCGCATCAACACGTGCACCATCAGTAATACCCGATCGAGCATATGAGCTGCTGTCATCCAGCACAGCATCATAAAAAGAACTGATGCGTGCGAAGAACTTGTAGTTCTCATAATTTGCCTGGATATCATTGGTCATTTTAACGACAGCCGAGGTCAGGTCGCCACTATCAAAGTTAAGGCGGCTATCATCGGAGTTGATGGACCCAGCAAATGCTTCGCTCTCAAAGCCACCAAGTGAGTTGATATTAGCAAAGTCGTATGTAACAGCCTGTCCAGTACCCAGCACTGTGATGCCGGTGGCCGCACCCGGTGTGAAAGCGGGATTCAATGCTCCCCCGACCGTCGTCGCATGCGAACGTACACCATCAGGCGTCTGGACTGCGGATAAAGACTTGGTCGGTCCACCGTTACCACCTGCGAGGAACGCTTCGTTCCGTTCAGCGACACGCATGGAGACGCCCGCTGAAACCGTGGTGTCCAAAAACACCTGTACGCCGCCGAAATTATATTCAATCGCGGTTGCTGGCTGCACAGCCAACGCCGCAGTCAAGATCGCGGCACTTGCAGAGAACACAGTTCTCCCTAGAGCTTTGCCCATTGGGTCCCCCCCTTTTTTGGCACTTACCTGCGTGTCGGGAGCCAGCTCACCTCACATAAGCAGTCCCTGAAAGCACACGCAGTCCTTCTGGTAACGCTCAGATAACAATAATGTCATTGTTTCTGTCAATTTGTAATTGTCATTTATTATGACATCTTTTTACCTGTAGCCATTGAGCAACAGGGATTTCATATCGTTTTCCCTACTTAAATTCTATGTTTCTCTTATTTTTATAGATTTTTTGTTTACATATTTGTCACTTAAATGGCGCCTTTTTTGTCATTCAGAAATCTGAAAATCTCTTATTTTGTCAGTTTTACTGACATGTCTTTCTTCATGTCATAAACTCGCTCGCGGCGATCACATCGTGATCTATCCTTCTTCAATCACTCGCCCTGATCGGAATCATTCGCTATCGTGTGGTCCGAATATCTGGCCTGGGGGGGCCGGAGGAGAAAATTTTGGAGGGGGAATGGCCGAGCAGCTTAGCGACGGACGGTCGGATAGAGGTGTGCGTACGCACGAAAGAATAGTCCTCGCACTGTTTCAATTGATCCACGAAGGCAACTTGCAGCCACGGGGCGAGGAAATAGCTGAGAAGGCGGGCGTGGCTGTCCGGACGCTGTTTCGACACTTTGACGATATGGATGGTCTCTTTGACACCGCGCAGGCTTTTATGTCTGAGCAGTTCGAAGTAGATCTCGTGGTTCCGAAAATTGAGGGAACCCTTAACGAGCGCGCGCTCGCATATGCAAAGACGCAGGGCGATATGTACGAAGACGCCAGAAACTATCTGCTGTTCTACATTGCGCGCGCCAAGACTGCAGAGGAAGCCAACACACTTCGCTCAGCGCACACCCAGAGCCAAAGACTGCGTCTCTGGAGCGCACTGCCTGAAGTCGCGGCTGCCGACCCTGTCGTCCGTCACAGCATTGAAGCCCTTTATTCCTTTCAGATATGGGATCAGCTGCGCTTTGAACAGGGCCTGCCGATCGACACCTGTTGCCTGACGGTTGCCTCTTCGACTGTCAGACTGCTTGCCAGCGAGACTTAGCGAACCTTTCCTTATGTCAGCGAACCAATATCTGTCACCCCTTCTGCTTTGAGATAGGCCGTGAGGTTTTTGTCTGGATCAGACGGCACGCGCTCGTCCAGAACTTCGAGGTCGCGCATCCGGTCAGCCCTGAAGACACGAAAATCTTTTCTCAGCTCACACCAGCCGGGCACCGTCCACACAGCCCCATAGAAGGAGAGAGTGAGTGGCCAGATGGTGCGCATAGATCCCTTCCCGCCTTTGTCGGCATAGGAAAATCTGATCTTGCGTTTATTTCGCACAGCGCGCCGCACCCGCGCCAGATCAATCACGACCTCTTCCTGGTAATGCGCGGGCGGCGCCATCACACCCAGTGCATCAAATTGCGCTTTGAGATCACGGGGCAGGACAGCACGAAGTTTCGCCAGCACCGCCTTTGAGGCCTCCGCAAGCTCCTCGTCTCCCCAGGCGGCGACAATTCGCGCGCCCAGCGCCAGCGCTTCTGCTTCTTCTTCATTGAACATAAGCGGCGGCAGGTCATACCCCTCCCGCAGGAGGTAACCGAGCCCCGCCTCTCCGTCGATGGGCACGCGGCTCGCCTGCAAATCCGCAATGTCGCGATAAATGGTGCGGATGGAGACTTCCATTTTTTCCGCAAGTTCAGCTGCAGTCACCACCCGGCGGTGGCGACGCAGATATTCGATAATGTCGAATAGTCGATCAGCTCGTCTCATGAGATCAGTCTCTCAGATGGCTCCTGACAGCAGGGTGTCAGGAGCGTGCCAGTAGCTTCCCCGCATATCAAGCGTGACACCAAAGAATGGAGAGCCTCATGATCCGCCTGCACACATTCAAAGACTGCTTGCCTGGAACCCCCGACCCATCTGGCTTTGTCGTTAAGCTCATGACCGTGCTGCGTCTGGCAGGTGTCGGCCACGAGCGCATTGAGGGGGACAATCCCGCCGCAGGCCCAAAAGGCAAAGTCCCATTCATTGACGATAATGGTGTGCTCCTGGGTGACAGCGTGCTCATTCTTGAGCATTTGAAAAAGACCCGCGGTGTGGATCTGGACAGACATTTGTCCCCCCTGCAAAAGGCGCAGTCTCATGCTCTGCAGCGCATGCTGGAAGAACGGCTCTATTGGGCCTGTGTCTATAGCCGCTGGATGGAACCCGCCAACGCGCCGGCGTTTTTGGCAACACTCTTTGGACCCGTTCCCTGGCCGATCCGAAGACTCATTATCCGCCAGGCTCGAAAGACTGTGGAGACGGCGCTCGATCATCACGGGCTTGGCCGCCATACCCGTGACGAAGTCTTTGCCTTTGGGGTGGCGGACATTCACACGCTGGCGCAGGTGTTAGGTGATCAAGACTTTTTGTTTGGTGGCCAGCCGAGCGTTGCGGATGCGACGGCCTTTGGCATGCTGATCAATATTGTCGGCCCCACCCTTCCAAGCCCTTTAAAAGATGCTGTCGCAGGCTCTCCGTCACTGATGGCATATGTTCAGCGCATGCAGGGGCTATTCGATGGTGCGGCACCGCGGGTGAGGTTGGAAGTGGCGTAACTTAGCGGGACGGGTGAGGCTGGCTTTCTCGCCCGTTCTTCCGCACACTCTCATAAAATGGGAGGACCTCATGAACACCAATGAGCAAATAATCAGAGACTTCATTTCTGCCTGGTCACGACTCGACGCGGAAGAACTTGCCAGCTATTTCGCGGAGGACGGTGTCTACCACAACATGCCGACGGACCCTGTTGTAGGCCGCGCCGCGATACACACCTTCATTGCCGGATTTGCCAAAGACTGGACCGAGACGGTCTGGGACATTCTCAACCTTGTTGTCCAAGACGATAAGGTCATGGTCGAACGGGTTGATCGCACCAAGCTCGGCGACAAGGCGGTTGACCTTCCCTGTTTTGGCATTTTCGAAATGGAGAACGGCAAGATTAGGGTGTGGCGAGACTATTTTGATCTCGGCACCTATATGAAGGCGTTCTCGTGAGATGCCTCACGTCACGATGATCGCCCCACGCCTGGTGACGACAAGCGTGTGCTCATATTGAGCGGCGAAAACGCCCGGTGGTGTGGTCAGCGACCACCCGTCTTCGAGTTCCACCGCCTCCGTCGCCCCCGTCGACAGGAATGGTTCGATGGTAATGACCGCGCCATGCCACAAGCGTCTTTTGTCTGACGGATCATAATAGCCCGGGATCGATCCTGGTTCTTCGTGCAGAGATCGGCCAACCCCGTGGCTCGCCAGGTTTTCAATAATGGTGTAGCCGCCTTTGCGTGCGACCTGCTCAACCGTTTTGCCGATAATATTGAGTTTTGATCCGGCCTTCACGGCGCGGATGGCTTTGTCCCGGGCAATGCGGGTTGCCTTGCAAAGGGCTTCATGATCAGCGCGAACCGGCGGCATGATGAAACTACCGCCTGTATCCGTCACGAAACCATTTTGCTCCGCCGACACATCTATGTTCACCAAGTCGCCAGCCTGGATCACCTGCTCGCCTGGAATGCCGTGGGCGCAAACTTCATTGATGCTGATGCAGGTGGCACCGGGGAAATCATACGTAAGTTCCGGCGCAGACTGCGCGCCTTCGCGCTCAAGAAGTGCGCGCCCATAATCATCAAGCTCGGCCGTCGTCATGCCGGGTTCCATATAAGCGCCCATGGCGGCCAGGGTTTCTGAGACCACCCGACCGCATTTTTTCAAGCCTTCCAGGTCGTCTTCAGATTCAACAGTCATCGCTCTTCCTTCGGGTTAGTGCGCTTCGTCCCAATTGTCGGCAGCGCGGGCGTCTACTTCCAGCGGGACACTGATGTCGACGGCTGGGACGGCGGCACCGATCATCACTTTAGAGACAAGCGCGCAGGTCCTTTCCGCCAACTTTTCCGGCACTTCGAAGATCAGCTCATCATGGACCTGCAACAACATGCGGGCATCGAGCTTTGCCTGCTTCAATGCGTCCGGCATGCGGATCATGGCGCGGCGGATCACATCAGCAGCCGAACCCTGAATGGGCGCGTTGATTGCGGCGCGCTCGAGGAAAGCTCTGTGCGCCCCATTTTTGGAATTGATCTCGGGCAAGTGAATGCGGCGCCCAAAAATGGTCTCCACATAACCGTTCTCGTGGGCGAACGCTTTTGTCTCATCCATGTAGGTGCGGATGCCTGGAAAGCGATCAAAATAGAGGTTGATATACTCACCGGCCTCTCCTCGCCCAATGCCCAGCTGATTGGCCAGCCCAAACGCAGAGATGCCATAGATAATGCCGAAGTTGATCGCTTTTGCCCGACGGCGAATGGACGGCTCCATATCGGCCACCGGCACGTTGAAAATTTCCGATGCCGTCATTGTGTGAATGTCGATGCCGTCGGCAAAGGCCTGCTTGAGTTGCGGTACATCAGCAATGTGGGCCACCAGACGCAATTCGATCTGACTATAGTCAGCGCTGACAAGCTTATTGCCTTTGTCTGCAATAAAGGCTGTGCGGATACGACGCCCATCTTCTGTTCGAACCGGAATGTTCTGAAGATTGGGATCTGTGGATGCCAATCGCCCTGTCGTTGTCGAGGCCATTGAGTAAGACGTGTGGACGCGGCCAGTACTGGGATGAATAAATTCCGGAAGCGCGTCCGTGTACGTGCTTTTGAGCTTCGCGAGCCCGCGCCATTCTAAGATCTTAACCGGCAGATCGTGACCACTGAGTGCCAGATCATCGAGCGTGCTTGCATCTGTCGACCAGGCCCCGGTCTTTGTTTTCTTACCACCGGGCAGGCCCATTTTATCAAACAGGATTTCACCCAATTGTTTGGGCGAGGCGATGTTGAAGGTCTCACCGGCAAGCTCATAGACCTCTGCTTCAATGCCCGCCATCTTCTGTGCGAACTCACCGGAGAGACGGGACAAAATGGCACGATCCACTTTAATGCCATGGGCTTCCATCTCGACAAGCACGGGAACCAGTGGGCGTTCCAAAGTCTCATAAAGCGTGGTTTTTGCTTCCGGCACCAGCCGCGGCTTCAGCATTTTGTAGAGCCGCCAGGTGACGTCTGCATCTTCGGCCGCATAGGCCGTCGCTTTATCGATGGGCACCTGATCAAACGTGATCTGTTTCTTGCCGGTGCCTGCTACTTCTTTGAAGGGGATGGGCTTGTGCCCCAGATGTATTTCAGACAGCTCGTCCATGCCGTGGCCGTTGCGCCCGGCATCGAGCGCGTAAGACAGAAGCATGGTGTCATCGATGGGGGCCAAGTCGATGCCGTGGTTTTTCAGAACCAGCAGATCATATTTAATGTTCTGACCGATCTTGCGCACGGACGGTGCTTCCAGCATCGGCTTCAAGGCAGCTATTGCCTGCTTCAGCGGGATCTGGTCTGGCGTGCCATCGCCAAAATCAAGCCCCTCCCCACTGCCATGCTGGAGCGGCACGTAGCAGGCCTTGCCTGGCCCTGTCGCCAGACACACGCCGACAAGGCGCGCCTGCATGGCGTCCAAAGAATCTGTTTCTGTATCAACGGCGATTTCGCCTTGCTCAAATGCGGCGTCGATCCAAGGCTGCAAAGCCTCCAGTGTGGTCACCGTCTCATAGGAGAGCTTGCCGAGACCGGCCTCAAGTCCGGCTTCGACAATACCTGGCATGCCGCCTTTTGCGGCAGCCTTGAGCGCGGAGCCCTTTGACTTTTTTGGGGCGGGCTTTGCGCCATCATCGTAAGCGCCGGTCGCCTCGATCGCTTCTCCATCAACGCCGAACCGCTCTGCCACACGGCGGGTCAGAGTGTTGAATTCCATGTCTTTGAAGAAGCCGATCAGCGTCACGGGATCGGGGTCCATGAGACCAAAGGTCTCCATGCCTTCTGTCACGGGCACATCTTGCGCCAGGGTCACCAATTCACGGGAGATGCGCGCCTGGTCGGCAAACTCGATCAGGTTTTGCCGTCGTTTAGGCTGTTTGATTTCTTCCGCACGTGCGAGCAACGTATCGACATCACCATATTCCAGGATGAGCTGGGCGGCAGTTTTGACCCCAATGCCCGGTACGCCCGGCACATTGTCTGCGCTGTCGCCCGCCAGCGCCTGCACGTCGATGACCTTCTCTGGCCCCACGCCGAACTTTTCTTCGACTTCCGCTGGGCCGATGCTGCGGTTTTTCATCGTGTCCAACATGTCGACCGTGCCGCCAACCATCTGCATCAGATCTTTATCGGAGGAAACAATGGTGACGCGCGCGCCGGCATCTCGGCCCTGTGCCGCATAGGTCGCGATCAAATCATCTGCCTCATAGCCCATCATTTCGATGGAGGGCACAGAGAAGGCCCGAACGGCATCCCGGATCAGCCCAAACTGAGGGACCAGATCTTCTGGTGCAGGCGGGCGGTGCGCCTTGTATTCTCCATAAATCTCATTGCGGAAAGTCTTGCCCGAGGCATCAAAAATGACAGCAAGGTGTGTGGGCTCATGCTCGTCCTTCGTGTCTTCGATGAGCTTGTAGAGCATGTTGCAAAAACCATGGACCGCGCCGACGGGCAGCCCGTCTGATTTTCGCGTGAGCGGCGGCAAGGCATGGTAGGCACGAAAAATATACCCCGAACCATCCACGAGAAAGAGGTGGTCCCCCTTGCCCAGCGGCTTCTCCACCCCCATCTTTCCGACTTCAGCCGGTGCTTCTTCTTGCTTCATTTTCGCTGTCATGCGGCCTGCCCTGTTGCTCCCCACGGTTCTTCCCCCGCAAGACGGGCAATATGGCATTATGGTCGCCAGCACGGAAGGGGTGAGAGCGCCCACGACAACGAACAACGGCTCACAGAACAGCCGATCTAGGGAGAATATGGATGGGGCACGGGATTACAGACGACACAGAAATTGCTGAAGTGCCCACTCCTCGGGAGCCCGCCCCCCGCAGCGACCAACCTGCCGCCATTGAAGCCATCAATCTACGCAAGGTTTATAAGGCCGCCAATGGCCAGCCGGCCAAGGAAGCCTTGAAAGCGCTCAATCTCACGATCCCACGCGGCTCGTTCTTCGGCTTGCTTGGGCCCAATGGGGCTGGAAAATCAACCTTCATCAATATTCTGGCGGGCCTGGTGATGAAAACATCGGGCAATGCCAGCATTTGGGGTTTCGACACAGACGTGAACCCCCGCCAAGCGCGCGCCTCCATCGGCATTGTTCCCCAGGAGCTGAATATCGATCCCTTCTTCACCCCCTATGAGGCGATGGAGCTGCAGGCAGGGCTCTACGGTGTGCCAAAGTCGGAACGGCGCACGATGGAGATCTTGGAAGCCATGGGTCTTGATGATAAGGCCGATGCTTACGCCCGGACGCTGTCGGGCGGCATGCGACGGCGGCTCCTGGTGGCCAAGGCAATGGTTCACAATCCGCCGATCCTGGTGCTTGATGAGCCCACAGCCGGGGTCGATATCGAACTCCGCCGCCAGCTTTGGGAGCATATTGAAGAGCTGCATGCGCGCGGCACGACCGTCGTGCTCACCACGCACTATCTAGAAGAGGCACAGGCCCTGTGTGATCAGATCGCGATCATCAATCATGGGGAAGTTGTGGCGTGTGAGCCCACAGCCCAGCTCCTGGCCCGGATTGACGAAAAGCGGGTGGTGATCAAGCCAATGTCGCCTTTGTCATCGGTTCCAGCCTCCCTCTCGGGGCGCGGGGGTGTTCTGCGCGACGATGGCTGTCTTGCGCTGGTCTACAATCCAGATGGGGGGTCCATGTCCGCGCTGCTTGCAGATGTCAGCGCTGCCGGGATTGACATCGCAGACCTGTCGACAGAAGAAGCCGCCCTTGAAGACGTCTTTTTGCAGCTCACGTCGGGTAAGTAGCGCTCAGGACGCCACGTCTGCCAGGCCGCTATGCTCAAGTTCGGGGAAGCGGGCCATATCCGACTGACGGATTGAGACGGTTTCAATCAACACCATATTGACTGCGCCACCATCTGGTCCCAATGGCAGGGCAAGCCCTTCCACATGGGCGGCCGGGTTGCCCGGGAGACGCGCCTGCGCAAAAAAGCGCATGGGCCGTCTGTGTTCCACCAGCGCGCCCAAAGCGGCGGCGACCAGTTTCACCGAAGATGCTGGGAGCAAATCTTCCAGGCTGGAGCCGCGGTGATCATGCCCCAATAAGTCATCAATGCCGGTGCCAGAGAGACGCACGCTGAAGCGGCAGCCCCCCTCTTCCTCGTTATGCACATTCAACAATGCCAATCGGGGCAGATGGGTCACGAGGTCGCCGGGCGCAATATCTATCCGCGCGGGAATAGGCCGTGCGCCACTTTTTTCCCTCCAATAGAGGAGAAGATCCTTCAGGCGTCCATCGACCAGATCCGCTGAGGGGTCAACAAACAGGTCTAGTGGCTTTAACTGCAATGCCTTTGCCAAAATGGCGCCCTTCTCAATCACTACTGGGGCTCAGCCGGACGGGGTCTCAGCTGAGCGTACTGACAGAGAATTTAGGCAAAATCCGGCGCCCTGTCATCAAACGCTACGGCGTTTCTCCCGCAAAATTGCGGTTAGCAAGGCTGCGACAACCCTGCCGAACCCAAGCACCCCGATATTGATCCCCAGAACCGTCTTTTCCGAGCCATCCAGGTATTTCATAGAGCCCCCGTAGGTGCCCCGGGAGCTAGCCATTATCGATGCGTTTCTGGACGGGATCGCCAGACCCTAAGACGTGGGATAGGGGATTTGTCTGTCACAGAAATGGGGGCGAGAGCCCGACTGCCCCGTTGCTAAGCCGCCGTGAAAAGGGTAGGTTCCGGCGCGCGTCAGGGTTCTCATGAACCCCTGCACAGAGCACCCGTAGCTCAGCTGGATAGAGCGCTGCCCTCCGAAGGCAGAGGTCACACGTTCGAATCGTGTCGGGTGCACCATTTTTTCAAACAGCCGCGCGACACCTCCATTCGACAATCAAACGCGCGCTGACTATTCTCCTCCAAACTCCAGAGCACATGTGCAGATTGCACATACGGCCAGGGACCCCAGACCAGCGTCAGTTTAAGGATCACGCGTGACGATTGCGCTCATTTCGAAAATCAAAGACAGGCTGAGCCGGTCTGCACGTCTTGCCGCCATCCCGGCAGGAACCGTCGTGTACGCCATTGGCGACGTGCATGGCCGGGACGAATTGCTTGAAGATCTTTTGAAACAGATCATCGCCCACGCCCAAACAGCGCCGGCAGAGCGCCGTGTACTGGTTTTCCTCGGCGACTATGTGGATCGCGGCTGGCAATCGCGGGAGGTGCTGGAACGGCTCTCCCGTTTCAGCCTGGATGGCTTTGAGGCCGTGTTTCTTAAAGGCAATCACGAGGAAGCACTGCTCTCCTTCCTGGAAGACCCTCATTTCCTGGAGAACTGGCGGCAATATGGTGGGTTGGAGACGTTACACGCCTATGGATTGAAGGATCTGAACTTCCGCGCGGATGAAGGGTATCTCCGCGACGTTCATGCAGCCTTTGCCGATGCATTGCCCGACCATCACCGGGCGTTCCTCCAGGGCCTGCCCAGCCGCTTTGAGCTTGGGGGATATCTTTTTGTTCATGCCGGCGTCCGCCCTGGCATCCCGTTGGATGCCCAGAGTGAGCACGACCTACGCTGGATACGAAATGAGTTTCTGGATTCTCAGGCGGACTTTGGAAAACGTGTTGTCCATGGGCACTGCCCGGAGGAGGAGCCCCAGGTCCGTCCCAATCGTATTGGGGTCGACACTGGAGCCTACATCACAGGTGTCTTAACAGCCGTTGTGTTACAGGAAACCAGCGTGGCGTTTTTGCAAACACAGACATGAAGATGCGCTCCCAGGCGCGGTAGTCGCATGGGCAATCCCGACATGGAAGCGTCCACCTTTATACGGCCGATGACAGCAATGGCTCATGCATTTCGCAGTATTGCGTGACAAATTCACCGAACTCTCGGAATGTAGCCGCAGCCCCCTGAATGAGACTATCGCGATCAGCTGGGTCTGCTTCAAGCATGTTCAACTCGCGGACAAGACCACGCCATAGCTCCCGCGACACCCCGGTGGCCAGATACTCCCGAGGCGCAAGAGGTAAGACCTCCCGTACATTCGCGTTCAACGTTCCTGCCCCGAAACCAGCGCCATGCAACACATAGAGTGCCCCCAGCAGAGCTGGCGGTGTGTCAGGGCATACCTTATCTACGACGACACTGTGGGGCTCCGCCTTGGCCTCCGCGGGCAGGTCAGACGCAAGAGCGTCAATGGGCCCGCGTAGCGATAGCGCAGGATAGGCGTCCAGTTTCAGACGTTGGGCCTCGACAGCAAGAAAGAAGGCATGATACGCGCTCAAAAGGGTCATATATCGATGCGCCGTGAGCTTCGGCCCCGCGAGAGATGATATCCAGGGATGGGTATGCAATGCTTGGTGGTCTTGCGCCGTGCGCAAAGCAAGATCATGACGGATTGATCGATCTGCCGCCGCCGTCATATAGCGGTCTCTTGGGGGCTTGGCAGCGTGATCAGGAAACGGGCGCCACCTTCAAATGTCGTATCCAGCCCTATCTGTCCACCGTGCATCTCCACGATACGTTTGCAGATGGCCAACCCAAGACCAGTGCCTTCGATTGTGTCTTTGGAATGTAGCCGTTTCATCGGCTCAAAAATCCGTTCGGCGTATTTCTCCTCTACGCCCATGCCGTTATCCGTGACAGCGATTTCAATTTTTTCAGCTGACACGGGTGCAGCACTGATGGTGATCTTTGGCACGCGCTCCGGGTGCCGGTATTTTATTCCGTTGGAAACCAGATTGAGAAGCAGGCGCAACATCAAGCGTCTATTTGCCATGATGCTCGGCAGGGAGGATATTTCAATGTGTGCACCGGACTCAAGAACCTCGATTGAGAGAATGTCACTTACGTCGGACACAACCTCTTGCAGATCAACGAGTGTTGTCTTCAGCTCCTGATCGCGGACAACTGATAACTCCAGAAGCCCTTCGACGAGATCGGTCAGCTTTTTGGAGGATTTTTGTGCCATAGCGTGCGTCTCTTGCACTGCTGCCTGCTCGAAGCCATCGTCCCGCATCCAATCGAGCGCCATGTTTATACCCCGCAGTGGCGCTTTTAGGTCATGAGCGGCGGTTGACGCAAAATCGCGGAGCGCATCATTTTCTTCCTTCAGAAGCAGCTGCGCTGCAATGATGTCGAGAATTTCGGTGAATATTTGACTCGCACTTTCCAGCTCAGCGTCCAACCAAGGTTTACTCTGGTCGTTGTGCTCTTCGACCCAGACTTCGAACGAGTTTCGGGGGTTCAGTTTGTCCCCATCTTGCCGATCCTTGTTCGGGGCAGCACGTCCTGCCCAGCGCACCGTTCGGGTGATCGGTCCCCGAAACCAGATCAGCTGACACACACGGTGCACCATGACGGGTTGGATCAGCACGCCGCAAGCCGTGTCTATGTGAGCAGCTGCGGGCGCCCACTCAGCATGTAGCATGTTCGTCTGGAGTTGATCCGATGAGCCGTCCCGCGTCATCGCCCATTTATTCAGCTCTCGAATAAAGTCGGCCGGCGGCGTTCGACCCGAGACATGCATCCTGTCCCCATGTTGAAACGCAACCCCATCTGCCTGCAGGAACTGCCTCAGGATTGGCACCAGATTGACGATCACATCCTCAACATCACCGCTTTTTCGCAAGGCTGACGCAAACTGATTTTCAATCTTGCGTAAGTTGGAGATCATGTCCGAGGTGTCGGCCCGCTGCTGATGGCCATAGCGCAACATGAGGGCCGCGCCTATCTCCTGCATCAAGGCCCAGCTGTCAAAGGGAATTGCCCCCGGTGAATTGTTGTGAGCGACAATCAATCCCCAAAGGCCACCTTCATGCATCAAGCTGCACGAAAACGTCGCTTCGACGCCCATGTTGCGTGTGTAAGCGGTATGCATTTTGGAGACGGACCGCAATACAGACCAAGTCAAATCGAGGGTGGCGCCTGCATTCTCGGACGCGTGGATTGCGAGTGTATCGTCGGACGTCGTGCCAATTGAACGAAAGGGGACGATCGACATAATTTCCCGCACCTGTTTGGGTATGTCCCCAGCGGGAAAACACAGGCCTGAATAGGAAGGCAGGGCACCGTCTAAACTTTCGGCTATCACTTCGCCTGACCAGTCCGACTGAAATCTGTAAATTTTGATTCTCGAATAGCCAGAAATCCACCGGAGCGCATCAGCTGCAATCTGCTTCGCTTCATCAAAGGTCTTCGAATGCATTATCTGGGCGCACGCTTTGCTACAGTGACGCATTTTGCCCCTAACGCTCCGCGCAGAGGGGTCGAGGTTCGGGACAAATTCGATAATCCGCCGTCCGGAATGACAGTGTGTGACCGTATCGTACTGAATGCCCTCATGCTCCAGCCCAAAGTCTAAGACCTCATGCAGGATCTGGACTTCGTCCTCAGCGTCCGCAATCTGTTCAGCCAGGTCTGCGTTAATGTCAGCAAGCGGTGCAGACAACAGCGCCCCAGGCTCGACGCCCAGAAACATTTCGGCATTCTGCGAAGCACCTACAACAAAGGTGGTCTCTGGATCGACAACAAGGAGAGCCCCAATATTCTGGATCTGTCCCGTTAGGTGAATTTGTTCGCTATCGCAATTGTCTAGGGTGACGGGATCAGTGGCGCTGAAAAAGGTAGAGAGAGATTTCACCGTACCCATATCAGATCGCACCTCTGCGGACATTTCGACATTCCAAACCCGGCCTCTCAGGCTTTGGACGCACGAGAGCTAGTTCTTTGGATTTGATAAATCTACAGTTGTACCATGTGATCGTAAAGGACCGATTTGACCCGGCGGGGAGCCAGCGGATGTTGGTGTGGGGCCCTGCACGAGCAGATCAAGGCAAAGCTTTGTGCAACCATGACTCGACGGTCACCCGTGAGTGGTGACTGCGTGTTTTCCAATGGCAGTTGTATTGCTGGGAACCAGAGCGTGGCATTAAGATACCAACTTCCAGCGAGAGCAGGGACCATGCCAGAGGTCTATTGCTGCCCAGTGGAAGAGGGGCAATAGCCACAATCGCTATGAGAGCCCAAAGGAAGATTTTTGGCATTCGTCAGTTCCAAATGGTGTGGCGCTGCCTGTCATTATGACAGCAAGAGCGCGACACCGACAGCGCGCCATTGGGACGCCCCTCCAAAATGACCTCCCCATACTTTCACATTCTACTTTCACGGGACAGCCCAGCAAGCATTCATCTAAAACTACATTCGTAGGTTTTTCCGTCGCATTTCTGTTCTAAAGTGCGGCTCACCATGGCCTGAACAGGGTGAGTAACTCTGATGCGGCCACAAATCACGACATAGGCGTTTGGGAAGGCTGACAAATGAACATCGCGATGATCGGCACAGGTTATGTAGGGCTCGTCAGCGGCGCTTGTTTTGCTGACCTTGGACACACTGTTGTCTGTATCGACAATGATGAGGACAAGCTGGAAAGGCTCTGCAGAGGAGAAATCCCCATATATGAGCCCGGCCTTGAAGAGCTCGTCACAAAGAATGTAGCCGCTGGGCGATTGAGCTTCACTTCATGGGCCAATGACGACATAGATAATCAGGACGCGATCTTCATCGCGGTCGGCACACCACCGAACGAAACAGACGGCAGTGCAGACTTAAGCGCTGTTTACGCGGTAGCAACTGAACTGGCGCCGAAACTCGCTGGCTACACAATTGTCGTGAATAAGTCGACCGTACCAGTAGGCACAGGCGACGAAGTTGAAGCGATTATTGGAAAGACCAACCCGGACGCCGACTTTGATGTCGCTTCAAACCCTGAATTTCTGCGCGAAGGTTCCGCAATTGACGACTTTATGAAACCTGACCGCGTCGTTGTCGGCACAGATTCTGAACGCGCGCGCGAAGTGATGCGATCAATCTATCGCCCTCTCATTCTCAATGAAACACCTGTTCTCATAACCGGGCGCACGACTGCAGAGATCATCAAGTACGCGAACAATGCATTTTTGGCCACAAAGGTAACGTTTATCAATGAGATCTCCGACATCTGCGAAGTGGTGGGCGCGGATGTGCAAGACGTTTCGAAGGGCATCGGCCTCGATTCTCGGATTGGACAAAAGTTTCTGCAGGCAGGTGCCGGGTTTGGTGGATCCTGTTTTCCTAAAGATGCCCTTGCACTCGCCGATACCGCCCGGAAGGTTGGGCGACCGACGCAAATAGTTGAATCTGTGATTGAAGCGAATAGCGAGCGCAAACGTCGGATGGCTGACAAAGTCATTGCCGCCTGTGGTGGCGATGTACGGGGAAAAACACTTGCCGTTCTGGGGGTTACATTCAAACCCAATACAGACGACATGCGCGACGCGCCAAGTCTGGATATCATCCCATTGCTACAACAAGCTGGTGCTACAATTAGGGCATTTGACCCCGAAGGCATGCAACAAGCAAAAGCCATGCTTCCCTGTGTCCAGTGGGGGACGGACAGTTACCAAGTCATGGATGGCGCAGCGGCGTTGCTCATTTTGACTGAGTGGAATGCGTTCCGCATGCTTGATGTTAGCCGGGTCAAATCGCTTCTCACCCAGCCTCTCATCATCGATCTTCGCAATATATACACCTTAGCGGAGATGGAGCTTGCAGGCATCACATATCACTCGGTCGGTCGACCACTTGTTGGCGCAAGCTGATTGATCACTTGCCTGTCAGGTCATCGTTCGTTTCGGGTGCTGAAGTCAGATTAGTGCCCGCCACCCAGATTTCCTGTTTGGACGGAATAATCCACCGCAAGAGCGTAGTCCGGGTCATCATCTGAATCGACGATGAGCTGCCCGGCGCGCTGCAGTAGCCGATGGCAATCATGGGACAGGTGGCGCAATTGCAAGACCTTGTTGCGCGCCTCGTACTTCGCTGCAAGCGCTTCAATTGCTTGCAGAGCGGACTGATCAACGACGCGGCTGTCCAGAAAATCGACGATCACAACATCTGGATCATCCTCAGGATGGAACAGTTCTCCAAAAGCCTCCGCTGAACCAAAGAAGAGCGGGCCCTCGATCTGATAAACCCGCGCACCTTCTTCGTTCGTATCTACATAAGCGCGAATGCGCGATGCATTGTTCCAGGCATACGCGAGTGCAGAAACGATCACCCCGACAACCACGGCAACGGCCAGGTCGCTCATCACCGTGACGACGGTCACAAGCAAGATCACGATTGTATCTGTCATTGGGATGCGACGCAGGATGCGCAGGGACTGCCAGGCGAAGGTGCCGATGACAACCATGAACATAACGCCCACAAGTGCTGCGAGCGGTATCTGCTCAATCAGGCTTGAGGCAACCAGGATGAATGCCAGGAGAAAGAGAGCCGCAGACGTTCCCGACAGTCGCGTCCGGCCACCAGACTTCACGTTGATCATGGACTGGCCAATCATTGCGCACCCCCCCATGCCGCCAAAGAAGCCTGTGACCACGTTCGCTGTGCCTTGGGCGATGCATTCTTGCGATGCGCCGCCGCGCTTGCCTGTCATCTCACCCACAAGGTTCAGCGTCAGCAGACTTTCGATCAGGCCAATGGCCGCCAAGATCAGGGCGTAGGGGAAGATGATTTCCAGCGTTTCAAACGTAAAGGGTGCCAGTGGGATGTGGAACTCAGGCAATCCTCCCTGGATGGACGCAAGGTCTCCCACACGGGGCACATCAATCCCCGTCGCAATGACAAGCACCGCAACGATGCCAATGCCGGCGAGTGGTGCCGGAATGGCCATGGTGAGCTTCGGCATGACCCAAATGATCGCCATGGTGAGCGCCACAAGACCCAACATCATCGCAAGCGGCAAGCCCGTCATCCATGTTTTGACGCCTTCTGCGTCGACAACCTGAAACTGGCTCAGCTGCGCCAGGAAGATTACAATAGCCAAGCCATTCACAAAACCCAGCATGACCGGGTGCGGAACCAGCCGAATGAATTTTCCCAGGCGGAAAATACCGGCGAGGATTTGCAAGGTCCCCATCAATACGACTGTCGCAAATAGATACTCAACGCCGTGAACCGCCACCAGCGAGACCATCACCACAGCCAGCGCGCCGGTTGCCCCGGAAATCATACCCGGTCGCCCACCGATCAGCGCCGTAATCAACCCCACGATGAAGGCTGCGTAGAGCCCGACCAGCGGATGGACGCCCGCCACGAAAGCAAAAGCCACCGCTTCGGGAACCAGCGCCAGCGCTACTGTCAGGCCCGCAAGAATTTCGGTTTTGAGGACGGTGGGCGAAAAGACAGGAAGCTCAGGGCCTTTCCAATCAGCAATAGAAAGGCGGTCGGCAAATGCCGCAAACGTTGACTTGATCACGATGTGGGAGACCCGGTTCTGGGGAAAAACGCTACTTGCAAGGGCTCTTCATACGCCATGGCTTGCTGCGCCGCAACAAGACCGCACGCAGGTGCCGGATTTATCCCTCCAACACAGCCGTCACATTCCGGTATGTCAGAGAAACCCTTCGATTTCTGGGTAAACGTCGCCCTTCAACCCAATCTGTTTTGCGCGCAGGTATGCCGTGACGCCACTCGAAGCGAGCAGGCCCGGTGAGAACCAGCAAGCTCCTCGGCTCAAGGAAGGCGTGCGTCTGCTCTGCGCTCGCCGGATGGTCAAATTGCATTTGGGTGCCCCCACCCAAGGTGAGTGACGCGGCCACAGGACCAAAACAAGGAATGCAATCAATATGGGGGGAGATCCCCTGCCCTGGCATATACTCATTGATGATGATTTGATCAGGCTCCTGGTCGAAAAAGCCCCGGTCGCAGAGTGTGCCTCCCTCAAGCGTTAGCCAATCCGGGAGCGGTCCAAGTTTCGCCTGCGGCCCCACCCGGCGCGCGCGATAGTCATATCGCCAGCCATAGTGCTGAACCCGGCGCTTCAGATCGAGCATCCAGGCAGCTTCATCAATCCGACCGAGAAGCTCGAACTCCCTTTCAGGGCTTATGAATTCGGTGATCAGCTCTGCACCTTCTGGAAGATGATCCAACGCGCGCGCCTCCACTCGTAAATGCAAGACCATGGAAAGAGGCAATGATACCCTCCTGCCCATAGGGATACCTACAGACAGATGAGGAAACTTATGGCCCAGTCGTCCACCCGCATGGACAGAGTTGCCATTGAAGCGGCACTTGAAGAAGCGGACCTTCGCGTCTTGCTGATGGTCCTCTTCCACATGACAGGCGATGAGCGCTGGCTGACGGCGCCGTTCCTTCCCAAGCGCGACGTTCAGCTGATCGCTGATGAGGCCGCAGGGCTTTCGATGGAGGTCCAGCACGTTATCAGGGCCGCCGCCCTGGATGTTCTGTGCGACAGCGAGATGTCTCCCGCGATCCAAGATCCAGGTGATGATCAGATGCTCGTGATGATGCGGGTCTGTCTTGGTGAGACTGTGCCAGCTGAATATGCGCCCATGATGCGCGAACAGATGGGGTTTGTGCCTCTGGGGTCAGACATTGCCGCGCCGACCGCTTCTTCCACCCCAGAAAGGCGCCCGGTTCTCATTGCCGGAGCTGGCGTCAGTGGGATCGCGCTGGGGGCGCTTCTGAACAAGCTCACGATCCCTTTTATCATTGCCGAGAAAAACGCCGAGGTGGGCGGTACCTGGTGGGAAAACCGCTATCCCGGGTGCGGGGTCGATACACCCAACCACGCTTACTCCTTCTCCTTCGGCCCGCGCTATCCGTGGAGCCGCTACTTCGCCCCTCAATCTCAGATCCAGGATTATCTGGAACGAAGTGCAACTGAGACGAGTGTGCGCCCTCACGTTCGGTTTGGCACAGAAATCACGCAAGCAAGCTGGGACGAGACAAAATCCTGCTGGCGGGTGACACTCAACTCCCCTACTGGCGAAGAAGAAATCGAGGCGATGGCTCTGGTGAGTGCTGTCGGTCAGCTCAGCCTCCCTTCCATCCCAGACATAGAGGGTGCGAATGACTTCGCAGGCGACATTTTCCATTCAGCCCGCTGGCCGGAAGGCATGCCCCTCAATGGACGAAAAGTCGCGATCATTGGAACCGGTGCATCCGCCATGCAGATTGCGCCAACCATCGCTGATGAGGTGGAGAGCCTCACCATTTATCAGCGAAGTGCACAGTGGGCGAGACCCATACCGCGCTATCACGATCCCATTAGCGACAATGGTCAATGGCTGCTGGAACATGTCCCCTTCTATGCTGCCTGGTTCCGCTTCACGATGTTTTGGCGCTATGGCGATGGGCTGCTGCCTTTCCTCCACAAAGACCCTGAATGGCCTCACCCAGAACGCTCCCTCAACAAAGTAAATGATCGCCATCGCCAGGAGATGACCGACCACATCACAGCGTCCTTAAAAGCGAGGCCCGAGCTTATCGAGAAATGCCTGCCTACCTATCCGCCTTACGGAAAGCGCATTCTGCTCGATAATGGGTGGTACGAAACCCTCCTCAAACCCAACGTGGAACTGGTGACAGAGGATGTTGCGCGCATCAGCAAAGACGGCGTTGAGAGCGTCGATGGCACCCATCGCGATGCTGACATCATCATTCTTGCTACAGGCTTTCAGGTTGGCCAAATGGCTGCGCGCCTTAATATCACCGGTCGTGACGGACAGTCTCTGGCGAAAACCTGGGCACCCGACAATCCTTCAGCCTATCTCGGCATCACAGTGCCAGGCTTTCCGAACCTCTTTTGCATGCAGGGTCCAAACACCGGACTTGGCCATGGAGGCAGCGCCATGTTCACAGCAGAATGTCAGGCAACCTATATTGCCGACTGCCTGGCCATGATGCTTCGCGAGGGCGTTCCGTCCCTGGAGGTCAAGCAAGAGGCGCATGATACCTATGTCACAAAGACCGATGCCGAACATGAGAAGATGATCTGGACCCACCCAGGCATGTCGACCTACTACCGCAACAGTTTGGGCCGCGTGTTCTCGGTCATGCCCTGGCGGCTGGTCGATTTCTGGACCATGACACGGAGAGCCGACACCCAGGACTTCATGAACACCCCGCGCGCGTAGCAGCTCTGCATCTGCTTCTCAGCGGCCCGCACACGGACCCTCGATGCATTGATTAGCGTTGCTGTCGCAAGGGCCTAAGACCACATACAGCTCACGTGCCGAGATCGACCTCAAGCTCAGAGATCGCATTGACGAAATTATTGGGTGCCTGCCTCATGTGACCGGTCCATTTCACATTGGGGAAACGAGACAGCATTTTCTCGTACGCGACTTCCAACTGCATGTTTGCCACACGTTGTCCCAGACAGACATGAGGTCCGGCGCCAAAAGAAAGATGGTCGCCCGCATTGGGGCGCTCAATATCAAACTGATCGGGATTTTCGAAAACGGCTGGGTCACGGTTCGCTGCACCGTAATACATGATGACCTTTTCGCCTTCGGCCATTTTCTGTCCTGCGATCTCTGTATTGCTTAGAAGAGTGCGGCGCATAAAGATCACCGGCGACACCATACGAATGGCTTCGGGCACCATCTTCCTGATCAAGGCAGGCTCATCCAGAAGTTTCTGCTTTTGCTCAGGAAACTCTGTCAGCAATTTCATCGCCCCTGACAGAGAATTCCGGGTCGTGTCATTGCCGGCAAAAATAATCAGGAGCCACGCTCCATCAAGGAATTCCTGGGACAGCGGCTCCCCCTCAATCTCTGCTTGAGCAATGGCCGTTAGCAGGTCGTCGCGCGGGTTTGCACGGCGGTCCTGCAAAACACGCTCACCAAAGCGGAACATCTGACGGACATTCCAAAGGAATTTCGCAAGGAAAACGTAGCTTATTTTTCGCCCCTGGGCCTGCTCTGTGAGCATGTGCGCCGCGAGCTCCAGGTAGTGCATCCACCGGATAATCTTCGGGCGGTCTTTTTCATCCACGCCGAGCATTTCGCACAATGTGAAAAGGGGCAGCTGTTCAGACAAGGCCTTCACCATGTCAACGACAGGACCCTTGCGTTCCATGTCGTCAAGGAGCGCGTCCACTTTGACTTCAACCTTTTCACGCAGCTTGGCAATATAGTCAGGCGTGAAGAAAGCCCTGTGCTGCATCCGCAGGGGTATGTGGTAGGGCCGATCCAGGCTGATCAACGTATTTAGCGCCGCACCTGCCAGGCGTTCATGCCCACTGCCTCTTTCGGCAGTCGCCATGTTGATCCCACCGCGCTGGGAGGAGAAAGTCTCGGGATCGAGCTCAATCCGTTTTACATCGTCATACCGGGTGATGGCCCAATATCCCGCAGCCAAGGGAACGGGTGTCCAGGCTGCTGGCGCTTGTTCACGCAACTTGCGGTAGTAGTCAAAGGGCTGGCCCGATGTGAAGGCATTGTTATCCGCCAAATCGAACCCAACAGGCACTTTATAGATAGGGTCGTGAGAAGGGCCTGCACCGGGAATATCTACCAGTGCTGTCTCGCTTACCGGCTGCAACATTTTCACTCTCCGCGTTTGACGTCGAAAAGAAAAGTACAGTGGTAGAAGCGAGGGTCAATGGTCTTTCATGAGGTGCCTTGTGACGCAGGGGTACGCTGGCGGGCATATACAAAAAAAGGGAGCGTCAACGCGCTCCCTCAAAAACTCTGTACATTCGCAGTTACAGAACCTTTAGGTCCACCGCGGAGCTTTTGCCATTCCGGCCGGTCTCAAGCTCATAGGAAACCTTTTGGTTTTCGTCGAGCGCTGCGAGTCCAGCACGTTCAACCGCTGAAATGTGTACGAATACATCCTGGCCGCCATCTTCCGGCTGAATGAAACCATACCCTTTTGTTGGGTTGAACCATTTGACTGTACCAGTCGCCATCTCATTCTCCTGTACGGCGCAGTTGCGCCGGTCTTCAATCTCACACGAGCCCCGTGTGTAGGGTATCAAATCGTTATTGGAAACGCCGCATAGCCCTTTTCGGGGCAAGGCCGGGAGCCGTCACAATGCTCCAAGAAAAATTCGATGAGAATAAAATGGGGTCTCTTGCAATCATTGGCAAGAAAAAGAGTCTTGATCACGAGGAATTTCAACGACCGGAGATACACGATTTCGCAAATGCGAAAGGCGTTTAGCGGGTTCGCCGCTTCTCCGCATCTGCCATCTGATCTTCATAGAGTGTTGAAATTACATCCATAAAAACACCTCGCCCCGCCGTAAAGTATGGCGCGACGTGACTAAGCACATGGTAGACGCCGCCATGTATAATATCAGGACCTGATGCGTTGGGATGCCGGACAACCTCGAAGTTCAACCAATATGTGAGCAACATCGTCAGGCGCGTGCTCATTTGTTTGGCTTCGCCTTCTCGTATGTCCAAGACCCCACGCTCTGCGAGGTTTCCCAGTAGGGCCTCACACGTTGCTTGCTTGCGCTCCAGCAAATTTTCGAACCGCGCGCTCAACTGAGGATAACGGGTCAAAAGGTCCGTCAGGTTGCGATAGAAGAAGCGAAAGTCGAAAATTTCCTCAAACACGATGTAGAAATAGAGCCAATTGTCCTCCGCCCGAAGCGGGCTTTCCACCGGTGCGGTGAGCACAATCTGCATCTCTTCTTCAAACGCCTCATAGAGTGCCGCAATCAGCGCGTCCTTGCCCTTGAAATGGTAGTAGAGATTGCCCGGAGAAATATCGACCTGATTGGCGATATCAACTGTCGACACATTTGTCTCTCCCTCTTCATTGAAGAGTTCAAGACTTGCTTTGAGGATGCGTTCCCGAGTTTTCATCGCGGGGTCCGACCTTTACGCTCTGGTGGCCGTTTTTTTTCTTGGCTGTGCTTTCTTGCGCACCGCCCCTTTTGCCTTCGTGGCAGCCTTTTTCTTCGTTGCCGCCTTCTTCTTTGCTGCAGGCTTTGATGCTGGCGTGTTCGTTTGCGTGAGCAAAAGATCTAGCTTCACATTCAGCGCCGCTACGTCAGCAACCAGCTTGTCGACCTTATCCTCAACACCGCTTCCTGCGGGCAACAATCCCAGCATGTCGCGCATGCGGGATAGTCGGTCTTCCAGCGAGAGGGACATGTCGGCCCCCCGGCGCATACCCTCAGCTCTTACGTCAGCACTCATCTTCCCCAAAGCGCCGAGGTTTTTTTCAAGGTCACTACCGCGCGATACCAATTCTTCAAAAAACTTTGATGTATCCTGGCTCACCTGAGCGACACGGCGCGTTACCTCTTGTTGCGTGTCGTCAACGGCTTGCCCATAAGCGCCCACGCCTGCGAGCCAAATTTGACGTGCAAGGTCCCCTGCTTTGTCGACAGGTGATTTTGGTTTTGCCGATTTGCGGCTGCTGGAAGATTTGTCTGACATCTTGTTCCCCGACTTGACCCATTCATATAGGCCTTCGCTTGTCTCTGGTCTCAATTAGACTGTGCTTGAGGTTTGTGTGCCAGCAGAAACTCGCCCTTTGGGCGTATTCGGGGGGGCAAAAACACGAACGGCGCCGTGGAGAACCACGACGCCGTTCGGCTTATGCTCGCAAAGCTAGCTACGCAGCTTTGCGGGCCGGGGTCCGGCTCGTCTTCGTCTTTGCAGCTGCTTTAGCGCGGCTGAGAGCGTTGACCTTTTTCGTCAAAGCTTCGACTTCCGTTTCCAACTCACGAACGCGGGTCGACTTGAACTGTGGGAACTGGAGAAGCTCAGGCATCTCTGGCAGTTCTGGGAACTTTGGAAGCTCAGGAAGAGCATCCCGAAGCTTCTGGATGCGCTCTTCAACAGTGCCGCTTGTGTCGATGCGGACGTCTTTCAGAGCTTTGCGTGTTTCTGTTTCAACAGTAGCACCACGGTCAACGAGTTCATCAAAGAATTTGTTGGCTTCTGTGCGAGCTGTTTCAGTGCGCTCTAACGTTTCATCATAGATGCGGCCATAAAAGCCAAGGCTTGCGAGCCAAAGGTCACGCGCGAGCGGAAGCTTTGCTTCGGTTGCAGCTTTTGAGGCCTTTTTCGTCGTCTTACGTGTCTTCGTCGCCATGATCTTTCTCCTAGATGCTGGTCTTATTAAATCTCTTGCTGCGGGCCCGGCTTAGGTGGGGATACTGACTGGCTGGGTCCCTCGTTGGATGTGTGTTTAGGACCAGATGTCTAGAAAGCGCATACTAATTCCCCGAAATCTCCAAAAATCCTTTATTTTCAATAACTTAAACAATCTTCGCCTAGCGGGCTTAAGGCTGGCAGCGGACCAAGACCGTCTTTAGGATGTGCCTTTCCAGTATCCGTCGAGGAGGGGCGCTCGCGTGACAAGTGCATATGAAGAACAGATTACCCACGAACAGCCTGGTGGGCATCTGACGGTCACAGGAGAGACGCCCACGGGCAAAGGCGGCATGTTTGGGTGGTTCATCTATGATTGGGCTCTCAATCCCTATTTCATCCTGATCAACATCTTTGTCTTTGCGCCTTATTTCTCTAGCGAAGTCGTCGGGGACGACATTCGCGGTCAGGCCATTTGGGGATATGTCCAAGCAACAGCAGGGATCTCCATCGCGCTTCTGAGCCCTTTTTTCGGCTCTCTCGCTGATGCAGCCGGACCGCGAAAGCCCGGAATTTTCATCTTCACCCTGCTCGCCTTTGTCGGTATGTCGATCCTTTGGTTCGCGGCACCTGGCGACCCCAACTCGATCCTGATCGTGGTCGTTGGCGTTGTCATCGCCGCAACCAGCCTTGAGTTCGCCATCGTCTACCACAATGCCATGCTGCCAGCACTGGTCTCCAAAAGGCGGATGGGGGCGCTTTCTGCCGTGGGCTATGCCATCGGCTCTCTGGGCGCCATTCTCTCATTCGCAGTGTGGCTGCTCATGTTTGGCTTGCCCGAGGTTCCCTGGTTTGGGATCGATAAGGCTGTCGGCGAGCACAACCGGGTCGTCGGGCCGCTCTCCGCTCTCTGGTTGCTCGTCTTCGCTCTGCCGTTCTTTTTCATGACGCCAGATCAACCGCGCACGGGCCTCAACCGCACAGAAGCGGCTAAAAAGGGTGTGGCGATGGTTGTTGGGACGGTGAAGAAGCTGCCCCATTACAAGAACATCGCAATCTTCCTTCTTGCCCGCATGGTCTACTATGACGGTCAGGCTGCGGTCTTCATCTTTACCGGCGTCTATGCGCGCGGAGTATTTGACTGGCCGACAACTCAGATCGGCTTTTACGGCCTGATCATTATCGTTATGCAGGTGCCCTTCACATTGCTCGGCGGCCTGGTGGATGACTATATCGGGTCGAAACGCACCATCATCGGCGCCGTCGCCTGTTTCGCCACCGGCCTTCTGTTTATGGTTGGTACCACAACCGACACAGCGGCTTATGTGATTGCTGTCAGTATGGACCCTATCCCTGCCGCCAATTTCTTTGATGAAGCGCTGAATGGCATGGGCTTTGATACCAGCGCTGAACGCTGGTTTCTGTTCATCGCAACGGCAACAGGTATCTTCGCGGGCCCTTCATTGTCTTCCAGTCGCACGATGCTCGCGCGCATCGCACCGCCCAGTATGATGGCTGAGTTTTACGGTCTCTATGCCTTGTGCGGGAAAGCAACCAGCTTCCTGGCACCTCTGACTGTCGCGATCGTGACACAGGTCACCAGCAGTCAGCGGTTTGGCCTTGCGAGCGTTCTAGTCTTCCTCGTCGCCGGGCTCTTGATGATGATCTTCGTTCATGAAGAGCAATCCGTCGCCCACGAACATTAGAAAAAGATACTAGGCAGGGAGGGCCTTTGCCCTCTCCAGGCCGTCGCCCAGCGTCTTGGCTGCCAGGAAGAAGTGGAGCGATCCCCATAGACCAAGGGGTGTCATGATAAGCAGGGCATAGCGGAGCGACTCAACACCATAGGTTGGCTCCAGAAGGTCGCTCACAATGCCAACTGCCTGCGGCCCTAGTCCCAGACCGATAATGTTGAGGATGAACAGAAGCAGTGCGGAGGCCGCTGCACGCATTTTGAGCCGCGCAAGCCCTTGTGTCATCGCCAAGCTTGGACCGAGGTAAAGAGAACCCGCAGCGGCCGGGACAATGAAGAGGGCTAGGGTCCAGGACAAGTCCTCTGACAGGTAGACCGCAAAGCCGAACGGGAAAGCAACGACGCCGGCGGCCGCAACTACCCACATGTACCAACGAATGTCTTTCTGGCCCAGCTTGTCCGCCAAAAAACCTGCGCCAAAAGTGCCAAGACCCCCGGCAATACCAATGATCAGCGACAGCGCGAGGCCGATTTCCCCAACTTCCATGCCATGGGAACGCACGAGGAAAGGCGGCAACCAGGCAACTGCGCCGTAACCCACAAAGGAAACCAGCGTTGCTCCAGCGGCGATATGACGAAAGGCTGGCTGGGTTAGCAAAAAGCGCAGTACCTCCATAATGCCGGGTGCTTCTTCCTCGCTATCCTGATCTGTGCGCCCTTCAGAATGCCCCCTAGGAGGTTCGCGCAAGGTGAAATGCACGAGAGCCGCAAGCACAAGGCCCGGCAGGCCCACCACAAGGAACGCCATGCGCCAGCCATACCATTGCGCCACGAAGCCACCGACGAGGAAGCCGATGAATATCCCAATATTGACGCCGAGAGAGAAGATCGCGAGAGCGGTCGCACGGGTCTTGGGTTCATACATGTCTGCGATCATGGAGTGAGAGGGCGGGCTTGAGCCGGCCTCCCCTACGCCTACAAGAATACGTGCGACCATTAGCTGCCAGAAGCTGGTTACAAACCCACAAGCTGCCGTCATGCCGGAAAAGATTGTCATGGAGGCGGTGATAACGTTTCGGCGGTTTGTCCGGTCCGCCAGCATGGCAATTGGCAGGCCCAAAGTAGCGTAGAAAATACCAAATGTGGTGAAGAGCAGACCCAACTGGGTGTCACTTAGTGACAGGTCGATCTTGATCGGTTCCAGCAGGATGGAGAGGATCTGCCGATCAACATAATTGACCGAATAGACAACGGTCAGAATACCAAGCGCGTATCGCCGATAGGCCGGTGTGATGAAACTGCCTTGTGATGCATCAGCGGTCGTGTTGTCTGCCATGGTTCCCCCAATATGGGAGGAGCGTCCCTCCCGACATTTTCAATCTAACAGGGGGAGGCTAAATACGAAAGCGGACAAAGAAAAAGGGCCACTCCGTGAGAAGTGACCCTTCAGATTCATACAGCTGATGCGTACTCACCATTCGATGCGTTCAATATTGTCGAAAGAGATTTCCGAACCATCGGCGAAAGTAATCGTGCCAACAGAATCGTCTGACAGATTATACGCACCGACATCACTCGTCTCAATGCTGCCGCTGTCCAGCTGCAGTGTCCAGTCGGTATCGATGGCATTGCCGTCGCTGCCTTGCAGCTGAATTGTATCGGTCCAGCTGCCACCCGAACCGCCATCGATGACGTCTGTGTCAGAGTTTCCAGTCTGGAAGATGAACAGGTCCGAACCATCACCGCCGTTCAGTGTATCGTTACCGGCGCCACCGAACAGAATGTCATCGCCACCGTCACCGGACAGATCGTCGTTGCCAGAGCCGCCAACGAGGAGATCGTCGCCGCTACCACCATTAATGTCGTCATTGCCCGATCCACCATACAGCGTATCATCGCCTGCGGTTCCTTGCGGACCGCTTCCGCCCGTTCCAGCATCATAAATGCCACCGATTTCCGACGCATCCAGCTGCTCGGCATGAACCGTAAACTCCGAGAGACCTCCATCATAGTAGTCACGCAAGTCATCCGCCGTATCGTCGCTGGACACGACTTGGCTTGCGCCAAGTGTCCAGGGCTCGTCATTTCCCTGTATCCCATGGGTCCAGCTTGGGTCACTATCGACCACTTCACCATTCAACAGAAGCTGCGCACCATCTGGGCCGAACGTTACGGCTACATGTTGCCAATCGTCTGCTGAAACACTACTAGAGTTTGACTCGAGATAGAGAGTCGAGTTGGTGTCCTGCAGACGAACCGTAAGCTTGCCATCTGATTCGACTTGCATGTTAAAGTGGCCACCGCCGTCGTAATTGCGGCTATCCCGCGAGACCAAGGTTTGTGTTCCAGAGATCGCGTCTGGATTAAACCATATCTGAACAGTTCCTTCAGTTAGGTCAAATTGGCTGGAGTCAGCAACTTCAATATATTCACCAGAGTCGAACTGTGCGGCTCCTCCAGAGCCAAATGGTCCATCCGTGCTGTTTGCATTCCCCCTATATGTTGCAGTGTGGCTATTGCCTGAGACGTCGGCAGCCACGTCACCATTTGCAGTGCTGGCTTCGGATAATTGCAGATGGATAACCGGCCCGGCTCCTGCATCACCAATAGCGTTGTGATAGCTCGTTGCTACATCAACAGCTTCCCCGGCGCCCGCATCTTGAACGACGATCAGATCGTTTGATGATCCTCCATCACTGTTCGCAACGAGCTTAATGTTATCAACGGAAAACACCTCATCGTTCGATGTCGTTTTCGATTCAAACTCTATGACAAGCGTTGAACCCGTTCCGATATCGTGGAAATTGTATACGTCTTGTATTCCGGAGTCGCCGTCCTGAGCCAAAAGCTCTGTACGCACACCGTCAATGACGGCAAATGCCTTGAACGTGTCCTGCCACTCGCCACTTTCCTCCATCTCACCTGCGTGCGAGAGGCTGAAGCTCAGATCGAGTTCTGAGTTCCCTGAAATATCGATCGATTCACTGCTCCAGACTACTTTAGAGGCACTATCGTTGGAGTCATCCGTGGTCCGGCCAAATTCGTAGCTCCCCTCAGCGACACCATGATTGCCGGTAACGTCGGCACCCGCATCGCTTGCGCTCCAGGCAGTGTCACCCACATCCGATGTCGCGCCATTTGAGATCCCCGTGAAGTCTTCACTCCACAGAACCACCGGCACATCGTCGATATCGCCAACATCAACATTGAAGGTTTCAGAATATGTCGCCCCGGCGGTGTCTGTCGTGGTCACGACCACATCAATATTCGTCTCCGCCTCATAGTCGAGCGAGACGCCATCTTTCAACTTCAACTGGCCACCGACCACTTCGAAGCGGCTGTCGTCGACAGTATAGGTGTGGCTATCGCCTGTATCGATATCCGTTGTAGATACATTACCAATCACGGCTCCAGCGGCATTCTCGTCGACCGAAAGATTATCAATTGCGATGTCCGATGGACCGTCGTTTACGCTGGCGACATTCACCTCTATCTGCACCGTGTCAGCACTGGTCGAACCGTTTGACCCTTCAGTCGCTGTGGCGGTCACAGACAGGTTGAACGAGCCATTGAAGTTTGCGGCGGGCGCGACCTCTAGCGCTGTCATATCCCAGCCGGATACATCAACGCTGGTGCTTCCGCCAGACGCTGTGAACGTATTGGTTCCGTCAGTCAGCATCGCTCCATCTGGAATATTTCCGACTGTCAAAGACAGGGTCTCTGAACCATCTGTATCGTTCAGGCTCGCGGAGATATCAGGCAAGCTGATGATTCCGTCTTCGGCCCCGCTTACCGCAGAGCCATCTGTCGTTTCGGTCAGCTTGATGTTGTCGAGATACATGCCTCGACCATGGTCCTGATCAACACCCGCTTCACGAAACTGAAGTTTCGATGGATCACCGTCGCCGGTCATCGTGTATTCGAAACTCTGCCACACATTGTCGCTATTACCGGAGCCATCCAGAGAGATGGTATCCACCACTTCACCATCCCAAACGACTTCGATCCTATTGACCGCTGCATCAAAACCAGCTCGTGGAGACAGATCGAAAGTAAGCGTGTAGGTTGCCCCATCAACTGTGTCGACGGTCTGATGAATGTCCGCGGCATCTTCATAAACGTCGATGGAATCATCATTCAACTCGACATACTTGTCGCCATCCGACGCCGACTGGGAATCCTCGCTTTCGCTCCATACTTCGATCGCATCGCTGTCGGTGCTCCAACCGTCGGCGCTTGAAAGAAAATCAGCGCTGCTGCCTTCAAAACTGGAGTCGATGATAGTTGTCGTCACTGGCGCAAGCGAAATCGACGGCGCATCGGCGATGGCAGTGATGTCTAACGTGGCCGTCGCGGTCTCCGAGCTTTCGCCATCGGTCACGGTGAAGGAGAACGGAATATTATCTGCGCTCACATCGTTCGCAGGTGTAAATGTCCAGGTTCCGTCACCATTGTCAGCGACAGACCCATATTGAGAATCAACCGACAAGGAACTGACGCTCATCGCGTCACCATCGTCCACGTCACTGCTGTTTGCTAACAATTGAGCACTGGTGATGACAATGGATGTGTCTTCATTGGTCGCGCCGAGGTCTATGCCACCTGCGCTTGGACCCTCGTTCACATCTCCAACCGCGATGGAGAAGGTCTCGGAGTAAGTTGCTCCAGAGGCATCGGTCGTGGTGACCTCAACGTCAACCGAGGCTTCCGCCTCATGGTTCAGCGACTGACCATCTTTGAGCTTGAGCTGTCCGCCAACAATCTCGAACCGGGCGTCGTCTACGGAGTAGCTATGGGTATCACTTGCATCCACGTCAGTGGTGCTGAGTGTTCCAACAACAGCCCCGGCGGCATTCTCATCGACTGAGGCATTCGAGATCGCAATGTCGCTCGGACCTTCGTTCACATCACCGACCGCGATGGAGAAGGTCTCGGAGTAGGTCGCTCCTGACGCATCGGTCGTGGTGACCTCAACATCGACGGAGGCTTCCGCCTCATGGTTGAGCGACTGACCGTCTTTGAGCTTCAGCTGACCACCAACTACTTCGAACCTGGCGTCGTCCACGGCATAGCTATGGGTATCGCCAGCATCGACATCTGTGGTGCTGAGCGTTCCAACAACAGCCCCCGCCGCGTTCTCGTCGACTGAAGCGTTCGACAGGCTGATATCTGACGGGCCTTCATTCACATCACCGACAGCGATGGAGAAAGTCTCGGCGTAGGTGGCGCCAGAGGCATCGGTCGTGGTGACCTCAACATCGACGGAGGCTTCCGCCTCATGGTTCAGGCTCTGGCCGTCTTTAAGCTTGAGCTGACCGCCGACCACTTCAAAGCGGGCATCATCGACCGCATATGAGTGCGTATCGCCAGCATCGACATCTGTCGTCGACAGGGTGCCGACCACTGCGCCTGCAGCGTTCTCGTCCACAGAAGAGTTGCTCAGAGCA